>ENA-OVGB01000417-OVGB01000417.1-human-gut-metagenome-genome-assembly--contig:-NODE-417-length-50822-cov-4.507318_pt1 | contig 50822 bp, 37 predicted proteins | sample MGYA00237767_ERZ505413 | MGnify/ENA primary metagenome ERZ505413 (study PRJEB26158, sample SAMN06016410) | human gut metagenome | biome: human gut; feature: ankylosing spondylitis patient; material...
ACCATTTCTTCCTGCGAAAGACGGATAATCGGCTTTTCGTGGATTTTGGGAAGAGACACCAGCGTCGTCACATTGGCGCTGATTCGCTGATTCTTGAATAGAAATTCGTAGAATGACCGGATTGCTGACAATTTCCGTTTAATCGCCAGTTCGTGATTGACCAACGGCTTCAGCGGGGCAGTTTCTTCATCAGCATCCTGTTCTTTGAAGTAGTAGGTCAAATACTCGATGTACGCCGTCAAATCGCTCTGCGTGACGGAGCCAATCTGTTGGTCGGTCAGGTGCGTCAGCGGCGTATCAGCAAACGCGACGCGCTCGCGCTGCAAAAATGTGAAGAACGTCCGCAGGTCGATGGCATACGCCAAGCGCGTGAACGTACCGGTCGTCACGGCAATGCTGCGGATGAAATCACCACAGGCTTGCGGCAGGCCTTTGAGAATCTCGCGAATTTGGATGATTCGCTGCGCATCGACTTGTTCGCGGTATGTAGGCTGCTGATTGGGCACCGAATCGCCCTCCTTGCTTCAAAATCGACGCAACTATTCGTGAAACTGTGGTTTAGCGAATAGTTGTATGTATCGCTCCCTCTCGCGATTTCAGGCTTTGGACTCCTCATCCATGGCGTTGATACGCCGATACTCCTTAATCGCGCCCGTCGCCAATTCGTCGCAGCGGATGTTTTCCGGATGGTCAGCGTGACCCTTGACCTTGTAGAACGTTACATGGTGCTTCTTGGTCTGCGCCAGCAAAATGAACCAGAGATCCTGATTCTCAACCGCTTGACCGGCGGCATTCTTCCAGCCGCGCTTCTTCCAGCCGTAGACCCAGCCCTTGGTTACCGCGTCGCACACATATTTGGAGTCGGTGGTCAGGGCCACCAGGCAAGGCTCCCGCAAGGCTGCCAGGGCACGGATCACCGCCGTCAGTTCCATACGGTTGTTGGTGGTTTCTGCCTCGTAGCCGCTCATTTCTTTTTCCGTACCGTTATACACCAGTACAGCGCCCCAGCCGCCTTTGCCCGGGTTGCCGGAGCAGGCGCCGTCGGTATAAATGCTCACTTTTTTCATAAATATTACCTCGCCGGGATATTTTAGCACGCTTTGTGGCAATAATCAATACAGCGTGGCAAAATCCGTACACCGGTCCGGGGCCACTTGACATTTGCCGTTATTTATTTTATGATATATGCAATTTGTGATGTTCGGAAAACTATATTTAACAGGAGGAATCAAATCAAATGATCAATCAGAATAAGTCTGACGGTAAGGCTGCTTCCGGAAAACGGAATTCCAAGAAGCGCTACACATACCGCAGACCGGTAAAGAAAGGCGCTCCGCGGCAGAAAAAGCCGGAGGAGTCTGTTCATATTGCATTTTTAGGCGGTATGAATGAGATCGGCAAGAACATGACGCTTTATGAATACAAGGACGATATGTTCATTGTGGACTGCGGTCTGGCATTCCCTACATCGGATCTGCCGGGCGTGGACTTGGTGATCCCGGATTTTACCTATGTAGAAAAAAACAGACACAAAATCAAGGGCGTATTGGTGACCCACGGCCACGAGGACCATATCGGCGGCCTGGCATTCCTGCTTAAGCGGATCAATGTGCCCATTTATGCCACTAAGCTGACCATCGGCCTGATCCAGGGCAAGCTCAAGGAGCACGGCCTGCTGAACAAGGCCAAGCTGGTGGAAATTCGCCCCCGGGACAACATCACTCTGGGTGCCTTTAATATTGAATTTATCCATGTGAATCACTCCATTCCGGACGCGGTAGGTCTTGCCATCCGCTGCCCGGCAGGCGTGATTATCCAAACCGGCGACTTTAAGATTGACACCACCCCGGTAGACGGAGATATGATCGATCTGGCTCGCTTCGCCGAGTATGGCAAAAAAGGCGTTTTGGCACTGCTTTCCGATTCCACAAATGCAGAGCGCCCCGGTTATACAATGAGCGAGCGCAAGGTGGGCGAAAGCTTTGAGCAGCTGTTCCGCAAGGCGCACAATAAGCGCATTGTGGTGGCGACCTTTGCTTCCAATATCCACCGGGTGCAGCAGATTATTGATGTGGCCCAGTCCAGAGGGCGTAAGGTGGCCGTGACCGGCCGTAGCTTGGAAAATTTGGTTCAGGTGGGCCAGGATCTGGGTTACCTGAATGTGCCGGAGAATATTCTTATTCCCATTGACGCCATTAAGCGTTACCCGGACGATAAACTGGTGATTATTACCACCGGCAGCCAGGGCGAGCCCATGTCCGCCTTGACTCGGATTGCCTTTGGCGAGCACCGCAAGGTAAATATCGGTCCTAACGACTATGTGATCATTTCCGCCACGCCCATACCGGGCAACGAGAAGATGGTGGGCAATGTGGTCAACGAGCTGATGAAGCACAATGTAGAGGTGATCTACGAAAAGATGTACGAGGTGCATGTCAGCGGCCACGCCTGTCAGGAAGAACTGAAATTGATGATGGGTATTGTTAAGCCCCAGTATTTCATTCCCGTGCACGGCGAGCAAAAGCACCTGCAAAAGCACGCCGGCCTGGCTATGTCCATGGGCTATGATATGAAGCACATTTACCTGGGCAATATTGGTGAAAAGATCTCTTTGAGCAAGACGGAAATGAAGCAGATCGAGACCGTGCCTGCCGGCGAAGTGTATGTAGACGGCTTGGGCGTGGGCGATGTGGGCAATATTGTTTTGAACGACCGTAAGCATCTGTCCCAGGACGGCATTATCATTGTGGTGGCCACTTTGGACGCGGAGACCGGTGATGTGGTCAGCGGTCCGGATGTGGTGTCCCGCGGGTTTGTCTATGTGAAGGAGAACGAAGACCTGATGAACAAGGCTCGCGATTTGGCTTGCCATGTGATCTACGATTACTATGATGTGAAGGGTCGGGATTGGAACACCGTTAAGTCCAAGCTGCGGGATGAAATCTCCCACCTGATGTATGAAAAGACCAAGCGCAGCCCCATGGTGCTGCCCATTTTGATGGAGATTTAAGGAGAAGCGTATGAAAGTCATTTTGAAACAAGATGTAAAAGCGCTGGGCAAAAAAGGCGATTTAGTAAATGCCTCGGACGGCTACGCCCGCAATTTTCTCTTTCCCAAGGGGTTGGCGGTAGAGGCCAATGCCACCGCTATGAACGAGTTTAACTCTAAGGAAACGGCCAAGAAGTTCCACAAAGCCGAGGAAGTGAAAGCAGCCACCGCCGACGCACAGAAGCTGGAGGGCAAGACCTTTAAGCTAAAAGCCAAGGCCGGTGCCAACGGCAAACTGTTCGGCTCCGTCACCTCTAAGGATGTGGCGGCGCAGATCAAAAAGGATCTGGGCGTGGAGATCGACAAGCGTAAGATCGTGATGGATGACATTAAGACCTTTGGTACCGTACAGGCAGAAGTGAAAGTCTATGCCGGAATTACGGCAAAGATCTTTGTACAGGTGACCGAGGCGTAAGAGCCAAAAACCAACAAAAACGGTGATGAAAATGGCGGAAGCAACAACGACAGGCGGCGTGGCGCTGCCGTACAATTTAGAGGCGGAACAGAGCGTACTGGGCTGTATTCTGCTGAATTCCGGCTGTATGGAGGAGGTGCTGATGCACCTGAAGGCAGAAAGCTTTTATCTGCCTCAACACCGAGCCATCTTTGGCGCCATGCTGTCCATGTACACCTCTTCCCAGGCCAATATTGACCCGGTACTGATTGCCGATGTGCTGGCCAAAGAGGGACATTACGATGTGGCAGGCGGCAGGGAATACCTGGTGCAGCTGGCAAACAGTGTGCCCTCTACGGCCAATGTAGCCAGCTATGCCAAGATCGTGAAGGAGCAGTTTTATCTTCGAACCCTGATCCAAACGGCTCGGGAGATCATGGACGATGCGGCCAGCGGTGAGGGCGACGCCTCCTCTATCTTAGACGCGGCAGAGCAGAAGATCTATGATATTCGCCAGGGTAAGGACACCGGCGGTCCCACCAAGGTCAGCGAGGTGATCGTCAACGGCGTGTATGACCGCCTGGGCAAGCTCACCGGCGAGGACAAAGAAAAATATAAGGGCATTCCCACCGGCTTCGGTTTGCTGGATACCTATATCACCGGTCTGAATAAGTCGGACTTTATCCTGATCGGCGCCCGCCCGGCTATGGGTAAGACCAGTTTCGCCCTGAACCTGGCGTCCAATGTGTCTATGATGGCGCGCAAAAAGTGCGTGTTCTTTAGCTTGGAGATGACCAAGGAGCAGCTGGCGGAGCGTTTGCTGGCGTCCCAGGCCGGTGTGCCCAGCCATAAGCTGCGCACCGGCGAGCTGGACAACGACGAGTGGGTGCGCCTGGGTAATGCTGCCGGTCAGTTTAATGATGTAGAGTTGTATTTAGATGATACTTCTTCTATCACTGTGCCGGAGATCAAGTCCCGGGTGCGGCGCATGCAAGGCGTGGATGTGATTATGATCGACTATCTGGGCTTGATCAAATCCGCCACCCGCAAGGAGAACCGTGTGCAAGAGGTGTCCGAGATTACCCGCCAGCTGAAAATGCTGGCTAAGGACCTGATGATCCCGGTGATCTGCTGTGCCCAGTTGGCCCGTAGTACCGAGGGGCGAGGCAAGAGCCATAAGCCCCAGCTGTCCGACCTGCGAGAGTCCGGCTCCATTGAGCAGGACGCGGATATTGTGATGTTCCTCTACCGTGAGGACTACTATCGCAGCGAGGTGGATGAGGACAAGCAGGACGACATTGACGAGAACCATACGGAGCTGATCGTGGCAAAGAACCGCCACGGCGCTACCGGCACCATTGAGATGACCTTTGACAAGGAATTCACCCGCTTCCGTGCGGTGGACAAGACAGCCAATGCATTCTGATTTGTTTGACCGGATTGACCGGACGGTAACGGAACACAATATGCTGTGCCCGGAGGACCGGGTGGTGGCAGCTGTATCCGGTGGGGCGGACTCCATGTTATTGCTTCACTACCTGCTCAGCCGTAGGGAACGGTGGCAGCTGCAGATCACCGTTGCCCATGTGGAGCACGGCATTCGGGGCGAAAGCTCCCGGGCGGACGCTGCCTTTGTGCGGGATTTTTGCGCCCGGCAGCATTTGCCTTATTTTGAAAAAGCAATCGACGCACCCGGAGAGGCCAAGGCTGCCGGTATGGGCGTTGAGGCGTATGCCCGGCAAACGCGGTACGCCTTTTTTCAGTCGCTGGATTGTGATCGGATCGCCACGGCGCACACGCTTTCGGATTCTGTGGAGACCATGCTGTTCCGCTTGGCTCGGGGCACCGGGCTGCGAGGACTCACCGGCATTGCGCCGGTGCGGGGCAAGATTATTCGTCCGTTGCTGGACTGCACCGGAGAGGAAGTGCGGGCGGCATGCACGGCGCTGCATATCGACTATCGGATCGACGAGAGTAACGCCGACGAGCGGTACAGCCGCAATGCCATTCGCCATACGCTGGTGCCGGATTTTGACCGGGTGCACCCGGGCTTTATGCAAAATGCTGCCCGTACCTTGCAGAATTTGCAGGCGGATGAAGCCTATTTGCAGGCGCAGACTGCCGAACTTTTACAGGCGGCAAGAACTTTAAACGGTTTGCAAACGGCGGTACTTACTGCCGCACCGCTGCCCTTGCGCCGTCGGGCACTGACGGCGTTTTTAGAGCAAAACCGGTTTGGCGTGGATGCCCTCCACTTGGCACAGTTGGACGAGTTGCTTGCATCCGGCGGACGGCTGCAGCTGCCCGGCGGATTTGCCCATGTACAGCGTGGGGTGCTGACTTTGGAAGCGGCAGGTGCGCCACCGGCGGCAGCAATCGCTTATGAACAGATCGTAGTATCTGTTGCGGAATTTTTAACGATTCGTGAATTATCGCAAATAAAAATTGATTTTTATTGCGACTATGATAAAATAACAGGCAGTGTTCGCTTTCGGCAGCGGCAGGCAGGGGATCGCATTTCACCCGCCGGTCGCGGGTGCAGCAAATCGCTGAAGAAGCTCTATTGCGAATACCGCGTGCCCCACAGTCGGCGCGCTCTGCCCCTGGTGGCGGAGGACGATTTGGGGATCATCGCCGTGGCAGGCTGCTGCTGCGATCAGCGCGTCGGGGTGGACGCCACCACCCGGAGCGTGCTTTATGTAGTTTCCCATACGGAGGACTGATAGATGAATAATATGGCAAAAAATTGGAAGTCCATTCTGTTTTATATCCTGATCCCGGTGCTTTTGATCGGGGCAGTATGGTATTTGTCTTCTAACCAATCCGGCACAGAGGTGCAATACTCCCAAGTGGTGCAGATGTTTGAAGAGAACCAGATAAAGGACTTTTCCCTGGATCTGTCCAGCGGCGCACTGACCTACAAGACCTTTAAGGACCCGGAGAAGGAGCAGCGCTACACCGTGCCTAATGTGTCGCTCTTTTTGGACGATGTGAAGGATAATGTAGACGCGTATAACGCCAAGCAAACCAATAATAAGAATCGCATTACTTATAACTACAAGAAGGGCGCTTCCGGCAACTGGTTCACCAGTATGTTGCCGTCGCTTATTATGCTCATTGCTATTGTGGGTCTTGGGTTCTATGCGTTCCGGCGGATGAACAACGCCATGATGAACGACACCAACAAGACGCTGGGCTTTGGCAAGATCCGCACCAAGACCTTGGTGGAGGACGAAAAACGCAAGACCACATTTCAGGATGTGGCCGGTTGTGATGAGGAAAAGGGCGAGCTGGAGGAGATCGTGGAGTTCTTAAAGAACCCGGACAGCTTTACCGCACTGGGCGCCCGTATTCCCCGAGGCGTGCTGTTGGTGGGTCCTCCCGGTACCGGTAAAACTTTGCTGGCCCGTGCTGTGGCCGGTGAGGCCGGCGCACCGTTTTTGTCCATTTCCGGCTCTGACTTTGTGGAGATGTATGTGGGCGTGGGTGCTTCTCGTGTGCGCGACCTGTTTGAGCAGGCCAAGAAGAAAGCACCGGCCATTGTATTTATTGATGAGATTGATGCTGTGGGCCGCCACAGAGGTGCCGGCACCGGCGGCGGTAATGATGAGCGGGAGCAGACCTTGAACCAGTTGCTGGTAGAGATGGACGGCTTTGGCACCAACAGCGGTATTATCGTGATGGCTGCCACCAACCGGCCGGATGTACTGGATCCGGCGCTGCTGCGCCCCGGTCGTTTTGACCGCCAGATTACCGTGAATCGACCGGATGCACAGGGCCGTGAGGACATTTTGAAAGTCCATTCCCGCAACAAGCCTTTGGGTCCGGATGTGGATTTGAAAGAAGTGGCTAAGGACACCATCGGCTTTACCGGTGCGGACTTGGAAAACCTGCTCAACGAGGCTGCTTTGCTGGCTGTGCGCCGCAAGAAGAAAGCACTGACTATGGCGGAAATTAATGACGCCTCCTCCCGTGTGCAAATGGGCACGGAGAAAAAGAGCCATAAATATTCCAAGAAGGCCAAGCGCCTGACCGCTTACCACGAGGCGGGTCACGCTGTGGCAGCCTACTATGTAGAGGGCCACGACCCGGTGAAGGAAATTTCCATTATTCCCCGGGGTCTGGGTGCAGGCGGCTACACATGGTACACCCCGCAAGAGGAAAATTACAATTCCAAAAAGGAGATGCTGGACGACCTGATCTCCATGTTGGGCGGTCGTGTGGCCGAGGCGTTGGCGCTGGGGGATATTTCCACCGGTGCGTCCAACGATTTGCAGCGCGCTACCCAAATTTGTCGGGACATGGTGGCCAAGTACGGCATGAGCGAAGTGCTGGGTCCGGCTGTATTCAGCGACGAGAACGACGAGGTATTCCTTGGCAAGGACTTTGGCCATGTAAACAATTACAGCGAGGCTACCTCTGCCAAGATTGACGCAGAGATTGAGCGGATGATGCGCCACGCTTACAGCCAGACGGAAGAGATCTTAAAGACCCATTACGAGAAGCTGGAGCTGGTGGCGGAGACTCTGCTGCAAAAAGAGAAGATTACCGGCGAGATGTTTGCCCAGCTGATGGAAAACGGCAAGCTGGACGAACCGGAAGCCCAACCGACAGAAGAACCGGAAGCCCCTGCGGCAGAAACACAGACTGCCGCGGACACAGCCCCGGTGCCTGCGCCGGAGGACGGAGACGCACCGGCAGCGGAAGCGGCAAATGCCCCGGCAGACCCTGCACCGGACGCGCCCAGATCCGACCGATAACCCCAAGAAAAGACAGTTACTGACCGGTAGCTGTCTTTTTTCATTTCTTGACATTTCCACAAGATATTGTATAATATCAACGACAAAAGACAATTTATCGGAGGGAAAAGCATGGCGAAAAAAGCCACCTACGGCAACGAAAGCATTAAGTCCCTGCGTGGTGCAGACCGTGTGCGAAAGCGCCCGGCTGTGATTTTCGGCTCGGACGGGTTGGAGGGCTGTGAGCATTCCATCTTTGAAATTATGAGCAACTCCATAGACGAGGCCAGAGAGGGGCGCGGCAATCGGATCGTGGTGACCCGCTACCTGGACGGCTCCTATGAGGTGCAGGACTTCGGCAGCGGTATTCCTGTGGATTACAACAAGAACGAGCAGCGAGAAAACTGGGAACTGCTGTTTTGCGAGATGTACGCCGGGTCCAAATATGATAACGCCGGCGGCGCAGGCAGTTATGAGTTCTCTCTGGGCCTCAACGGCCTGGGGCTTTGCGCCACCCAGTATGCGTCGGAGTATATGGACGCGGAAATTCACCGGGACGGCTACTGCTACACCCTCCATTTTGAAAAGGGCGAGAATATCGGCGGCCTGCACAAGGAACCGTACCAAAAGCGCGATACCGGCTCCCGCATTCGCTGGAAGCCGGATATTCAGGTGTTTACGGATATTAATATTCCCAGAGATTGGTTCGTATCCACCATGAAGCGCCAGGCCATTGTTAATGACGGTGTGCATTTTGTGCTCAAGGAGGAGACCGCCGGCGGCAAGTTTGACACCACCGAATTTTGTTACCAAAACGGTATTCAGGACTATGTGGCGGAGCTGGCAGGGGACACCGCTTTTACCACACCCCAATACTGGGAGTGCGAGCGGGTGGGCCGCGACCGTGCGGATCTGAATGACTATAAGCTGAAGATCAAGGCGGCGGTGTGCTTTTCGCTGAAAACCCAGCTGAAAGAGTATTACCACAACTCCAGCTTTTTGGAGCACGGCGGCTCGCCGGAAAAGGCCTTTCGCAGTGCCTTTGTCAGCCAGATCAATGCCTATCTGAAAGCCAATAACAAGTACGCCAAATCAGATGGTCAGATCAATATTCAGGATGTGGAGGACTGCGTGATCTTCGTGGTGTCCTCCTTCTCCACCAACACTTCTTACGAGAACCAAACTAAAAAGGCGATCACCAATAAATTTATTCAGGAGGCTATGACCGACTTCTTCCGCAAATCCCTGGAAGTGTACTTTATTGAGAACAAGATGGAGGCGGAGAAGATCGCCAACCAGGTGCTGGTAAATATGCGCGCCCGGGTAAAGGCGGAGAACACCCGCAAAACCTTAAAAACCACCTTGCAGTCCAAGATGGACATGACCAACCGTATTCAAAAGTTTGTGGACTGCCGCTCCAAGGATGTAAGCGAGCGAGAGGTGTTTATTGTAGAGGGTGACTCTGCATTGGGTGCCTGCAAGCAGGCCCGGGACGCCCGGTTCCAGGCGGTGATCCCGGTGCGCGGCAAGATCCTCAACTGCTTAAAGTCCGAGTATGACAAGATCTTTAAGAACGACATTATTACCGACCTGATTAAGGTGCTGGGCTGCGGCGTGGAAGTGCGCTCCAAGGCTGCCAAGGATCTGTCCGCCTTTGATATGGACAACCTACGGTGGAACAAAGTGCTTATCTGCACCGATGCGGATGTGGACGGTTTTCAGATCCGTACCTTGATTTTGACGATGATCTATCGCCTAATGCCCAAGCTGATTCAGGCAGGCAAGGTGTATATCGCCGAGTCTCCGCTGTACGAGGTGACCTGCAAGGGCCAGACCTATTTTGCTTACAATGAAGTGGAGATGGACCAGATCAAGGCAGAGATCGGCGACGCGCCCTATACCGTGCAGCGGTCCAAAGGTCTTGGTGAAAACGAGGCAGAGATGATGGCTCTGACCACCATGAACCCGGCCACCCGCCGCATTATCCAGGTGACTCCGTCAGATGCAGAGGAGACCTCCAAGTTTTTTGACCTGCTGCTGGGAGACAACCTGGAGGGCCGCAAAGAATATATTGCAGACTACGGCTACCTGTACCTGGACGCCGCAGATGTAAGCTAAGGAGGGGCGTTCATTGCCAAAGAAGAAAAAGGACCAGCGCCCGGTTGCCGGGAAGCTGGACGAAAATGTGCATATCAAAGGTGCCGGCACCGTGCAGACGGAGCCCATTGTGGACACCCTGAAGAGCAACTATATGCCCTACGCCATGAGCGTGATCCTCTCCCGCGCCTTGCCGGAGATCGACGGCTTTAAGCCCTCCCACCGCAAGCTGCTTTATACCATGTACAATATGAAGTTGCTTACCGGCGGCTTTATTAAGAGCGCCAACATTGTGGGGCGCACGATGCAGCTGAACCCCCACGGTGACGCGGCCATTTACGACACCATGATCCGCCTGTCTCGGGGCAATGAGAGCCTGCTGTATCCCTATGTGGAGTCTAAAGGTAACTTCGGTAAAGCTTACAGCAAAAATATGATGTACGCTGCCTCTCGTTACACAGAGGCTAAGCTGGCGCCCATCTGCCGGGAGCTGTTTGACGACATTAACAAGGACACGGTGGACTTTGTAGACAACTATGACAACACCATGAAAGAGCCGACTCTGCTGCCGGTGACCTTTCCGTCCATTCTCTGTAATGTGACCACCGGCATCGCCGTAGGTATGGCCTCATCCATCGCTTCTTTTAACTTAAAGGAAGTGTGCGACACCACCATTGCCCTGATCAAAAACCCGGCCCATGTGATTGCAGACACCTTGCTGGCGCCGGATTTTGTAGGCGGCGGCTATATTCTCTATAATAAGCCGGAGCTGGACAAAATTTACGACACCGGCCGCGGCTCTGTCCGGGTGCGTGCCAAGTACACCTATGACAAAAAATACAACTGCATTGATGTAACGGAGATTCCGCCAACCACCACCGCCGAGGCGATCATTGACAAGATCGTGGAGCTGGTCAAGACCAACAAAGTGCGGGAGATCAGCGATATTCGAGACGAAACGGATCTGACCGGTCTGAAGATCACCATTGACCTGAAGCGGGGTGTGCATGCAGACGAACTGATGCTGCGGCTTTACAAGATGACACCCTTAGAGGACAGCTTCAGCTGCAACTTCAATGTGCTTGTGGACGGCAAGCCCAAGGTCTACGGCGTACGGGAGCTGTTGATGGCGTGGATCGACTTCCGCCTGGAATGTGTGCGCCGCCGCCTGACCTTTATGCTGAACAAAAAGCGGGACCAGCTGCATTTGCTCAAGGGTCTGTCCAAGATTCTGTTGGATATTGACAAGGCGATTAAGATCGTCCGAGAGACCAAGGCAGAGGTCGATGTGGTGCCCAATTTGATGATCGGCTTTGGCATTGACGAGACCCAGGCGGAATATGTGGCGGAGATCAAGCTGCGCCACTTGAATCGGGAGTATATCCTTAAGCGCATTCAAGATATTGAGAATTTGGAGAATGAGATCGCCCAGCTGGAGGAAGTGCTCTCCAGCCAAAACAAGATGAAAAAAGTAATCGTGGGCGAGTTGCAGGCGGTAGCCCAGAAGTACGACACCGGCCGCCGTTCGGAAATTCTTTACGATGTGCAGGAGGCTGCGCCGGAGACGGAGCAGGAGGCGCCGGACTACCCGGTGACTGTGTTCCTTTCCGCAGAGGGGTATTTGAAGAAGATCAAGACCGCCAACCTGCGCTTGAGCGGCGAGCAAAAGCTCAAGGAGGGTGACACCATGCTCCGGGAGGAGGAAGCCTCCAACAGGGATGAACTGCTGTTCTTTACCAACCACCACCAGGTGTACAAGTCCCGCTTATCTGACTTTGAGGACGGCAAAGCGTCCCAGCTGGGCGAGTATGTGGCCGGTAAATTGGAAATGGAAGAGGACGAGCAGCCGGTATACATGGCGCTGCTCCATGAATACAAGGGCTATATGCTCTTTGCCTTTGAGAACGGCAAGTTCGCCAAAGTGGATGTGGCTGCCTACCAGACCAAGACCAACCGCAAGAAGCTCTTGAATGCTTATTCCGCCAAATCACCCTTGGCGGCGGCTATGTATATTCCGGAGGATACGGAAGTGGTGCTGTGCTCCGACAGCGGGCGCAAGCTGCTGCTGAATACCGGCGGCGTGCTGGCCAAATCCACTAAGGACACCATTGGTATTTCTGCCATGACCTTAAAGAAAAATAAAAAGGTCACCGGTATGTACCTGTACAAAGAAGGCGAGTTTGAAAAGCCCTGGCGCTACCGTGCCAAAAATCTGCCGGCAGCGGGCGCACTGCCCTCGGCGGCGGACATTGGCGAGCAGCTGACCTTTTGATCCGGCGTGATTGCATAAAAAAACGGGTCGATTTTCCATCGACCTGTAAAAACCGGCGGCAAACGCTCTATGTAAACCCGCTGCAAGGCAGCGGAGGCAGCAAAGGCAAACGCACTCTCTTTGTTGCCGTTTATAGTGTGCGTGCCGTCGCGCCTTTGTATGCCAGTAAATTGTTGGTAAAAAGGGGTTGCATTTCTCGTAGTGCTATGCTATAATGCTGAAGTAAATTATGAGCGGAGGAAGTTTTCATGCTTTGGTATCATTATGTTTTCGGCGCAGTGCTGATTTTGGCGTCGATTATTATAACTATCGTTGTATTGATGCAGGAGGGTCGTTCCCAGAACCTGTCCGGTGCTATCGCCGGCGGTGCAGAGACCTTTTTGGGCAAATCCAAGGGCAGAACGATTGAGGCAAAGTTAGAAAAAATCACAAAATGGCTGATCGTGGCTTTCTTTGTGATTGTGCTTGCTGCATTTCTCATCTTCCTGTTTGTCGGATAAGCAAACGCAGAGATAACCTTGCCGCGTGCAAGGTTATTTTTTTTGCAGTCACCCCAATGAATGAACGAGAACGAACATGAACTTTGTAATTTTTGATTTAGAATGGAATAATGCCTATAACTATAAGGCGCAGACCGGTATGAACGAGATCATAGAGATCGGCGCTGTGATGCTGGATGAACGGCTGCAAATTGTAGATACCTTTAAGCAGCTGATTCTGCCCAAGGTATCTAAGCGGCTTACCGGTCGGTTTAAGGATCTGACCCACATTACCCCGGATGAGGTGAAGCAAAACGGCATTCCTTTTGAGGAGGCTTTTCGGGACTTTGCCCGCTGGAGTGGGGCGGACAACTGTGTGTTTATGAGCTGGTCGGACAGCGATCTGTATGTGCTGGCCGGCAACTACAAGTATTTTAGCCAACGTGCCCATGTACCGTTTATGCAGCGGTATGCGGACGCGCAAAAGTACTGTATGCGCTTCTTAACCGATAATCCTAACAACAACCAGATCAGCCTGGCCCACTGTGCCGAGAAGTTCCAAATCTCTGTGGAGGAGGAGAACCTGCACCGGGCGCTGGAGGACTGCTATGTGGCCGCCGCCTGTTTTAAGAAAGTGTATGATCCGGCGCTGTTTGAGCCGTATATTTGCGACTGCTCCGGGGATTATTTTGAACGGCTGCTGTACAAGCCCTATTACCTGCGCCACGCCATTTGCCGTGGGTTCGATCTTCGACAGCAAAAGTTTCAGTGCCCCCGTTGCCATAAAGAACTGCAAATGCTGCGTCCCTTTGAATTTTCCAACAACGCCTTTAAGAACTGGGGTGAGTGTCGGGATTGCGGCACCAAATATTGGGTGCAGCTGCGTGCCAAGCAAATGTACGATCATGTGCAGATTAGCAAGAAGGTGCAGCCCATGAGTCGCAAGCGCTCCCGGGCAATGGATCGGGAAAACGGCCGTACGAAAGCACCGAGCAAGAGCAACAAGGAAGCAAAAAATTCTTAATTTATTCATATTTTGCTTTATTTATTTTAATCTTTGTAGTATAATTATTAAAATATAAAATGGGTCTGTCCGACCCGATCACCCATACATACGAACGACTTAGGAGGTATGTGCGTGGCGAATAAAGATTATGACGATCTGCTGCGTTCGTTTATGAACAACTCGTCTAAGGCTTATGACGAGGACCGGCACGCGGTAGAAAAGCAGGCGCAGCAGGCGCCTGTACAGAGGAATGCAGCGGCGGACCGTGCGGCGCGGCATAAGAAAGAGCAGCAGATGGAGAACCGCCTGGCTGCTAAAAAGCGCAAGAAGGCAAGCAAGCCGCCCAAGGAGAGTACCCCTGCCCGCAAGTTAGGCAAGGTGCTGCTGGGCTGCCTGATGGTCATTTGCGTGGTGGGCATTGTGTGCTGCTCCGTGCTGTTTATTTACGGTTACAGCGTGGTTCACGGCGACAAGGTCTTTGACCTGACCGAGCAGAAGTACAGCCAAAATATGACGTCGTTCATCTACGGTACAGACAAGAACGGCAAGACTGTGGAGATCACCCGCCTGCATGGGGAAGAAAACCGCATTTGGGTGGACATGGACGATATGAGCCCCTATATGCCCAAGGCATTTGTGGCCGGTGAGGACAAGCGTTTTTATGAGCACCATGGTGTGGACTGGGTGCGTACCATCGGCGTGTTTGTCAAGCCCACCAACTTTGGTCAGGGCGGTTCCACCATTACCCAGCAGTTGATCAAGAACTTAACGGACGAAAACCAGGTGACCTTTATCCGTAAGTTTAACGAGATCTTGCAGGCGCTGAACCTGGAGCGCAATTACAGCAAGGACGAGATCATTGAGGCGTACCTGAACACTGTGTACCTGTCCAATGGCTGCTACGGCGTGAAGACCGCCGCAGAGAAGTACTTTGGCAAGGACATTAAGGATCTGAATGCGGCAGAGTGTGCCAGTCTGGCAGCCATTACCAAGGCGCCGTCCACCTATGATCCCTTGAATGACCCTAAGGCCAATAAGAAACGGCAGGAGTACTTCCTGGAGGCCATGTATAAAGAGGGCTCCATTTCTAAAGACGAGTACGAGAGCGCCAAGAGTTATAAGCTGGTATTTACCAACAGCAAAGAATATAAAGGCTCTAAGGTCAAAGCCAAGAGCACCAAAAAGGCACAGACCGTCAACAGCTATTATGTGGATCATGTGATTACCTCCGTGATTGAGGACCTGCAAAAGAACGGCTACACTTACAAGAAAGCCAAGAATATGGTCTACGGCGGCGGACTGAAGATCTACACTGCCATTGATTTTGATGTGCAGAAAGCACTGGAAAATGTGTACGAAAACTATAAGCGTATGCCGGACGAGACTGTCCAGGGTGCGATGGTAGTAATGGACTATAACGGCCGCGTTTTAGGCTTGGTGGGCGGCACCGGAAAGAAGAAAGTCAATTTGGGACTGAACCGCGCCACCATGTCCAAGCGACAGCCCGGTTCTACCATTAAGCCTTTGTCCGTGTACGGACCGGCGCTCGAAAAGAGCTTGCAGGACGAGAACACTAATATTTACTGGTCCACAATGATTAAAGACGCCCCGCTGAAGGTGGTGGACGGCAAACCCTGGCCCACCAACCAGGGCGGCGGTTACAGCGGCAGCACCGTTACCTTGCAGTACGGTCTTGCCCAGTCTAAAAACACCATCTCCGCCCGCACGCTGGATATGATCAGTGACGCCGGCGCGGTGGATTACTCTCTGGACTTTATCAGCAATCGGTTCCACATCAGCACGCTGGACAGCGTGAAGGACTGCGACTACGCACCTATGGCTACCGGCGGTGTGACCAACGGTGTAACCGTGCTGGAGATGACCGCGGCCTACGCCTCTTTTGGCAATGGCGGCTACTACTACGAGCCGTACTGCTACACGAAGATTGAGGATGTGCAGGGCAATGTGGTGTTGCAAAAGCAGCCGGAAAAGACCAAAGAGTCCGCGCTGTCTGAGAATACCGCCTGGGTGATGAACAAGTTGCTACAAACGGTTATGACCGCCGGCACCGGTACTCCTTACAAGTTGTCCGGTATTCAGTGCTTCGGCAAGACCGGTACCACTACGGACGATAAGGACCGCTGGTTTATGGGCGGCACGCCGGACTTTGTGGCCGGCGTATGGTATGGCTATGACCAGCCCAAGGAGATCTACTACGGTTTGTCCGATAACCCCTCCGGTACTTTGTGGAAGACGGTGCTGTCCGCCGTGTATGACAAGCTGGACAGCGATCAGTATAAAACCAAGTTTGAGGAGCCGGAAGGCATCGTAAAGCGTTCCTATTGCCCCTCCTGTGGCAAGTTGCGCAGCGGCACCGGCGTGTACGGCTGGTACGATGTGAACAACCTGCCCGGCAACTGCTCCGGCGGCCACGGCTATTCCACCGGCGGGAGCAGCGGCTCCGGCAGATCCGGCAATTCCGGCAGTTCCGGCAAGACCACCACTGCGGCAAACGGCGAGAATACCACAGCTGCCGGCGGCGAGACCACCGCAGCCCAGAAGCCGCAGACTTCTGCACCGGCAGAGCAAAAGCCCACCAAGGCCGATGAGGGTGACGGCGAATGAGTGCCACCCGCTTTATCGTTGTGCGCCACTGCGAGGCACAGGGGAATATCCGCCGGGTGTTTAACGGTATCACGGACGGCGACATTACAGAGAACGGTGCCCACCAGCTGGATCTGCTGGCTGCGCGTATGGCAGAGGAGCGCTTTGATGTGATTTATTCCAGCCCCTTGCGCCGCAGCGTGAAGACTGCCCGGGCCTGCAATCGAGCCCACGGGCTGCCTATCCACGTACTGAACAGCCTGATCGAGATCAACGGCGGAGCGTTTGAGGGTCTGCCCTTTGCGGACTTCCCCAAATGCTACCCCAAGGAGAGTGCTCTGTGGAATGACGCGCCCCATGCCTTTGCCATAGAAAAAGGGGAGTCTATGCAACAGGTGTTTGACCGTATGCGAGACGCGGTGCTGCTGCTCAACGCCCGCCATCCGGGCAAGACCGTATTGCTGGCCTCCCACGGCTGTGCCATTCGCAATCTGCTGTGCTGGGCACACGGTTGGCCCATTGTGCGGCTGAACGATGTGAACTGGGGTGAAAACACCTGTGTGTCAGTTTTAGAAGTAGATGAAAGCGGCACACCCCGCCTGCTGCTGGAGAATGACGCTTCTCATTTACCGGCGGACTGCGCCACCTTGGGCAAGCAGGACTGGTGGCGTCCGGAGTACCGGCACGACCCTTTTGGAAGATAATAAACACGAACGGAGCGAAAGCGATCAACAAGGTATGGATCCTTTCGCTCTTTTTTACAGGAAGGAGAACCGCTATGCGAATGATGGCTGTGGACTACGGCGATGTGCGCACCGGCGTGGCTTTTTGCGATGTGCGGGAGATGCTGGCCACCGCCTACGACACGGTGGAGGAGCGCTACGCGCCTAAGCTGGCCGAGAAACTGGCGGCTCTTGCCAAGGTAGAGAAAGCAGAGCAAATCGTTGTGGGGCTGCCCCGGAATATGGACGGCAGCTACGGCTACCGGTGTGACGCCTGCCGCCGTCTGGGCGATTTGCTATCGGAGCTTACCGGACTTCCGGTGGTGTACCAGGACGAGCGTCTGACTACGGTGCTGGCCTATGACCTGCTGTCTGCGGGCAATGTGCATGGCAAAAAAAGCAAGAAGCAGGTGGACGCTGTGTCTGCCAGCGTGATCTTGCAGTCTTATTTGGACAGTCACCGCTAAACCGCGCTTAGCGGATAGAGAGCACCGGTGCAACGTATAGATGTAGCGGTGGTGCTTTTGGAATGGACGGTGGGTCGCACACGGTTGCGGCTGGATTATTCGTTTTTTTGGATATTGACTTTTGCCGCCTGGGCACAGAACGAATTGCTGTGGCAGGTGCTGCTGTTTTCCGTGCTCCACGAGTGCGGGCACTTGACGGTGCTTTGCGCCCTGGGATTGCAGCCGATGCAGCTGCGCTTGTCTTTTTACGGTATGGCGCTGCGGTATGACCGGGTGCCGGATCGGCGGCGAGAGACGGCGGTGCTTTTTGGCGGCCCGGCGGTGAATCTGATTTTGTGGGTGCTGCTGCGGGACCCGGCCAACGGAGCGCTGTTTCTTCTGAATATGCTGCCCATTTTTCCGCTGGACGGGGGGCGGCTGGCGGCGCTTTGGCTGCCCCACAGATTGACGGTAGTGCTCAATGCGCTGGCGCTGGCGGTGCTTACCGGGCTGGGCGGCTATGTGCTGTATCGGGGCGGCGGGGTGTCGCTCCTGGGAATCAGCCTGTATTTAATGCTATCAAATTTGAGGTCTGTATGAGAAAAGAGATTGAAAAACTACTGCAATCGGTGCAAAAACCGGCGCGCTATGCCGGTGGCGAACTGAACAGCGTAATGAAAGATAAAAGTAAAGTGGCGCTGCGCTATGCTTTTTGTTTTCCGGATACTTATGAGATCGGTATGAGCCACTTGGGAATGAAAATTCTTTACGGCGTCGCCAACGCGCGGGAGGACACTTGGTGCGAGCGGGTGTTTGCCCCGGCGGACGATATGGAGGCGCTGATGCGCGCCAATGGCGAACCGCTGTTTGCCCTGGAAAGCGGCGATCCGATCAAGGACTTTGATATGATCGGCTTTACCATGCAGTACGAGCTGTCTTATACCAATATTCTGAATATGCTGGATCTGGCGGGGGTGCCTTTGCGTGCCGAGGATCGAAAGTCGCTGACCCCCATTGTGGCCTTTGGCGGCCCCTGCGCCTGCAACCCGGAGCCGGTGGCGGAGTTTGCGGACATCATCTTCCTGGGCGAGGGGGAAGAGACCACCAATACGGTGCTGGATCTGCTGAAAGAATGTAAAGAGAGCGGCAAGAGTAAGCAAGAGTTTTTGGAAGCAGCTATGCACATTCAGGGCATTTATGTGCCGTCTTTTTATGAGGACAGCTACAACCCGGACGGCACCCTGTGCGCCCTGACCCCCACCCATGGTGCACCGGAGCGGGTGAAGAAGTCCATTGTGTCCGATATGAACAAGTGCTATTACCCGGACAGCTTTGTGGTGCCGTTTATTGACATTGTCCACGACCGGGCAGTGGAAGAAATTTTTCGGGGCTGTATTCGCGGCTGCCGCTTTTGCCAGGCCGGATTTATCTATCGCCCCATTCGGGAGAAGAGCGTAGAGACCATCAACCGTCAGTCCAAGGCGCTGATTGACTCTACCGGGTATGATGAGCTGTCCTTGTGCTCTCTGTCCACCTCCGACCACAGCTGCGTCAACGAAATGCTCACCTCCCTGATTGACTGGACCGTGCGGGACAAGATCAATTTGTCCCTGCCCAGTCTGCGGGTGGATAACTTTAGCGATGAGCTGGTGGACAAGCTGTCCAAAGTGCGCCGCAGCGGGCTGACCTTTGCCCCGGAGGCGGGTACCCAGCGTATGCGGGATGTGATCAACAAGAATGTGACGGAAGAAGAAGTGCTGCGCACCTGTACCAAGGCCTTTGCCGGCGGCTGGACTTCCGTGAAGCTGTACTTTATGATGGGGCTGCCCACGGAAACCATGGAGGATATTGCCGGTATCGCTCAGCTGGCGGGCAAGGTGGTAGACGCCTACTATAACACGCCGGAGCACAAGAAAGGCTGCGCCGTCAGCGTGTCCGTGTCCTGCGCGTCCTTTATTCCCAAGCCTTTTACGCCCTTCCAGTGGGAGCCGGAGGACACCATGACCTCCTTACGGGCCAAGCAGGCCCACTTGTTGGAGAGTGTGCCCAGCCGCAAAATCCGCGTGTCTTACCATGAAACGCCCACCTCACTTTTAGAGGGCGTGCTGGCGCGGGGAGATCGGCGGCTGTCCAAGGTGCTGCTGCGGGCTTTTGAACTGGGCTGCAAGTTCGATTCTTGGGACGATCACTTTAACTTTGACGCCTGGATGCAGGCCTTTGAAGAATGCGGGTTGGACCCGGACTTCTATACCAAGCGGCGGCGCCCCTTTGAGGAGCTGCTGCCCTGGGATCATTTGGATTACGGCGTGTCTCGCAAGTTCCTGGAACTGGAGAACAAGCGGGCACACCAAAATGTGACCACGCCCCATTGCCGGATCCGCTGTGCCGGGTGCGGCGCCAACAAACTCAATGGAGGACATTGCGATGCAAGACCAGAAGTGGCACGAGATACGACTGCGGTTCAGTAAAACCGGGCGGGCCAAGTACATTGGTCACCTGGATGTGAATCGGGTCATGTCTAGAGCCTTGCGCCGGGCGGGGATTCCCTTGTGGTTCACCGAAGGGTATAACCCCCACGCTTATATGCGCTTTTCGCTGCCTTTGTCCTTGGGGGTGGAGAGTGCCTGCGAGAGTATGGATATTCGATTGATAGAGCCTATGGAGCCTCTGGAAGTGCAGCGGCGCATGAACGCTGCCCTACCGCCGGATATTCAAATCGAAGATGTGTTTTGCGACTTTCGGGACTGTACGGAGATTGCCTTTTCCGATTATGATTTTACCCTGGCTTTTGACGATAATGCCGCAGCGGCGGAGAAGCTGCAGGCCGTATTGGACGCGCCGCAGATTCTGGCGCTGAAGAAGGGCAAGGTGGGTCGCAAGCGGGTGATGAAGGAAGTGGATATCAAGACCTTTATTGACCGGTACCGTGTGGAGCTGACCCCTCAGGGGGTGGTATTGCACCTGCGTTTGGCGGCCGGGCAGGAGAAAAATCTGAATCCTACGCTGCTGTGCGACACGCTGCTGCGCTTGGTGGAACTGCCATGGGAATGGAAGCGAATTTACCGACTGGACCTGCTGGATAAAGAATATCAGCCCTTTCAGTAAAAAACACTTGCTTTTTTGCACCGAGTGTGCTAATATACTTACGCATTTATTCCGTTGCGCTTCTTGCAACGAGCGAAATGCTCTGCGTTACAGGCATAACGAGGGTGGTCCTCTGGCAGATCTCTGTTAAGAACACCTCATAAATAAGAAGGAGGTTGTTATTGATGAACGCACTTGATTTGATTGCTCAGGGCAGCATGAAAGAAGAAACACCTAAATTTCAGATTGGTGATACCGTTAAGGTTGCCGTAAAGATCCGCGAGGGTTCTCGTGAGCGTATCCAAATGTTTGAGGGTACTGTGATTGCTATTAAAGGTTCCGGTATCAGCAAGACCTTTACCGTACGTCGCCTTTCTTACGGCGTAGGTATTGAGCGTGTATTCCCGCTGCATTCTCCCAATGTGGAGAGCGTGCAGGTGATCCGCTCCGGTAAGGTTCGTCGTGCAAAGCTGTATTACCTGCGTGACCGTGTGGGTAAGGCTGCTAAGGTGAAGGAGAACTTGCAGAGAGATAACGCTGCAAAGACTGCCGACGCTGAGTAAGACACATAAAAAATGCTTCTGTTACCTTGGTGACAGGAGCTTTTTTATTTGCCTTTTTCCGCGGTGTATGGTAAACTGGGGGCAGTAAGTAAGGACAGGTAAAGACAATGGCTGATTTTCAAAAACAAAAGGTACAGTGGTTCCCGGGCCACATGGCAAAGACTCGGCGCCAGATCAAGGAAATGCTGCCTCTGGTGGACGGGGTGGTGGAGCTGCTGGACGCCCGCGTGCCGTATAGCTCCGCCAACCCGGAGTTAGACACCCTGGTGCGGGGCAAGCCCCGGATCGTGCTGCTGAATAAATGCGATGTGGCAGACCCGGCGGCCACCAAGCGCTGGATTGCTGCCTTTGAGGCGCAGGGCAAAACTGCCCTGGCAGTGGATTGCCGCAGCGGCAAGGGACTGTCCGCCTTTTTGCCCACGGTGCAGCAGGTGCTGAAAAAGACCATTGAGAAGAACGCCCAGCGCGGTATGGCCGGCAAGCCACTTCGGCTGATGGTGGTGGGTATTCCCAACACCGGCAAAAGCTCCTTTATCAACCGTATGGCCGGTAAAAACCGCGCCAAGGTGGCCGACAAGGCCGGTGTCACCCGGCAAAATCAGTGGTTCGCTGTGGGCGGCGGCATTGAGCTGCTGGACACCCCCGGCGTGCTGTGGCCTAAGTTTGACGATCCGGAAGTAGGGGATCGGCTGGCGTTTATCGGCTCTGTAAAAGATGAAGTAACAGACCTGGAGACCTTGACCTGCCGTTTGCTGGAGGTACTGGGGCGCACCAGACCGCAGGCCATTATCCAGCGGTACGGCATTGAGGTGGACGAGTATATGCAGGGCTGGGAAATACTGGAAGCTATCGGCCGTAAGCGCGGTTTTTTAATGCGCGGCGGCGAGATCGACTATAACCGATCCGCAGTGATTGTGGCGGATGAATTTAGAGGAGGAAAGCTGGGGCGAATGACCCTGGAACTGCCGGAATGATGGAGTGGACAGCATTTGAAGATCAGGCCCGCGCAGAGGGCTACACCTGCATCTGTGGTATTGATGAAGCCGGGCGAGGTCCCTTGGCAGGTCCGGTGTACGCGGCGGCGGTGGTGCTCCGCCCGGGGCAGGTGATTGAGGGGGTCAACGACTCCAAAAAGCTCAGCGGAAAAAAGCGGGAGGCTCTGTTTGACACCATTTGCAGCCAGTGCGCCGCCTATGGGATCGGCTCTGCCACAGAAAAAGAAATTGATGAGATCAATATTCTCAACGCCACTTACCTTGCCATGCAGCGGGCGGTAGCCGCCCTGCCGGTGCAGCCGGACTGCGCTTTGGTAGACGGCAATCGTGCCCCTGACTTGCCCTTGGAGGTGCGCACGATCATTAAGGGCGACGCCCAAAGCGCCAGCATTGCGGCAGCGTCTATTTTGGCTAAGGTCAGCCGGGATCGCTATATGCTGCAAATGGCGGAGAAATACCCGCAATACGCTTTTGAAAAGCACAAGGGCTACGGCACCAAGCTGCATTATGAACGGCTGGAGCAGTACGGGATCAGCCCCATTCACCGGCTGTCGTTCCTGAAGAAATGGATGAACCGATGATCCGGCCGGAATACTACGGTAAGTACGGCGAACTGGAGGCTGCCCGGTACTTGCAAAAGCAGGGCTATAAGCTGTATGATGTGAACTACCGCTGCCGTTTTGGCGAGATCGACCTGATATGTACCAAGGGGCAGTATTTGGTGTTTGTGGAGGTCAAAACCCGCAGTCAGGGTGCCATTGCCGACCCGGCGGAATTCGTGGACCAATACAAGCAGGCGCGGATCATTCAAACCGCCAAACTGTTTTTGGCCCAAAATCCAACGAAAAAGCAGCCCAGATTTGATGTAATTGAAGTGTTTTTACAAAAGGACGGCACAAAATCCATAAAACACCTTGAAAATGCTTTTGCATTGGTATAAAATATTCTGCAAGAAAAACGAAATCACAACCCCCAACGAATAGGAGAGCGTGTATGCTATATACTTCAACAAGAAACAACAAGATCCGTGTAACCGCTGCCCAGGCCATTGCCCAGGGAATCAGCGAGGAGGGCGGCCTGTTTGTGCCGGTGGAACTGCCGCATTTTTCTATGGACACGGTACGGGAAATGATGGGGATGTCCTACATTGACCGGGCCAAGACCGTGTTGCGCACCTTTTTGACGGACTTTTCCGACGAGGAGCTGAATTACTGCGTAGAGGGTGCTTACCGGGCGGATAAGTTTTCCAGCCCCGCCGTGGCACCCACGGTGAATATCGGCGGCAAGGAGAATATCTTAGAGCTGTGGCACGGCCCCACCTGTGCCTTTAAGGATATGGCGCTTCAGCTGCTGCCGTACCTGATGACCGTATCTGCCAAAAAGACCGCTGAGGGCAAGACCATTGTGATTCTGGTGGCCACCTCCGGCGATACCGGCAAGGCGGCGTTAGAGGGCTTTAAGGATGTTGACAAGACCAAGATCCTGGTGTTTTACCCGGTGGACGGCGTGTCTCCCATGCAGAAGCTGCAAATGACCACCCAGGAGGGTGAGAATGTGGCAGTCTGTGCCATTCACGGCAATTTTGACGACGCCCAGAGCGCCGTTAAGTCTATCTTTACCAATGACGAAATCAAGGCGGAGCTGGCAAAGAAGAATATGATGTTCTCTTCTGCCAATTCGATTAACTGGGGCCGTCTGGTACCGCAGATTGTCTATTACTTCTCCGCTTATGCGGATCTGTGCAAAATGGGTCAGCTGCAAGTTGGCGAGCCCATGAATGTGGTGGTGCCCACCGGCAACTTCGGCAATATTTTGGCCGGGTATTATGCCAAGCACATGGGCCTGCCCATTCAGACCATGGTTTGCGCGTCCAATACCAATAATGTACTGACTGATTTCCTGAAAACCGGCACTTATGACCGGAACCGGGACTTTTACGCCACCACCTCTCCCTCTATGGATATTCTCATTAGTTCCAACCTGGAGCGGCTGCTGTACCATATGAGCGGCGAGAGCGACGCTGCCGTGCGCGGCTGGATGACCCAGCTGGCGGAGAACGGCAAATACACAGTAGAGCCGGAAGTGATGGCAAAGATCCAAAATGAGTTTGCCGCCGGTTACTGTGATGAGGCCGCTGTGGCGGATACCATTCACAAGACTTATACCGATCAGAATTACCTGTGCGACACCCACACCGCCGTGGCTGTAAAGGTGTACCGGGACTATGTAGCCCAGACCGGCGACGATCTGCCTACGGTGATTGATTCCACCGCCTCTCCTTACAAGTTCTCCAAGAGCGTGCTCACTGCCGTGCTGGAGGGCAACACCCCGCAGCTGGATGAGTTCGATATGGTAGAGGAACTGCACCGAATTACCGGCGCTGCCGTACCGGCGCCCTTGGCCGCATTAAAGGATAAGGCCGTGCGCTTTACCCAGGTGTGTGACCGGGAGAATATGAGCCAAATGGTTTTTCAGCTGCTGAACCTGTAACAGAACAAAAAGATAGCAGGATATCATGCGATACCCTGCCTCAGACTGTCGATAAAGTGGCTAAATCGCGCCATGCTGTAAAATTCAAATAGAATATTTGTAGGGCAGGGGCTTGCTCCTGCCGAAGGTGTTCTATATTGTCTACTGTTTTGAAAAAGTGGCTTGAACATCGAGTTCAAGCCACTTTTGGCGCTTTTCGTCTTTTGCTCAGGGGCGGTACTGTTGTACAGCACCCATTCGCAAAATACGAAATTTATCTCACTTTCTCGATGTCTGCCAGCGTGTAGAAATTTATACTTAGCTTCTTCTACACGCTGGGGCAGGATATCATGCGATATCCTGCCTTTTTCGTCTTTTTACTTACAAGAACAGCCGTCGCAGCACTGGAAGGTTTCGCACGCGGTGTCCGTAGAGGTCTTTGCGTTTTGCGTGCCCACCTGAATATGACCGGCGGTGCAGCAGTCGGAGCCATCGTGGTACTTGCAGTTCTTGACTTCACAGGAAATGCCTTTGATCTCGTCCATTTTTTTCACTCCCTTCCCGCATAGTTTGTGCAGGTGCGGGTATTTTATACGGAAAAGAGGTGCCTTATGGCGCTGTATGCCATTGCAGATACCCATTTGTCCTTTGGCACGGACAAGCCCATGGACAGTTTTCCCGGCTGGAGCGATTATACCGTTCGCTTGGCGGCCAACTGGCGCCATTTGGTGGAGCCGCAGGATACGGTGGTGATCGCCGGGGACATTAGCTGGGCCATGAAATTCGCAGAATGTACGGCAGATTTTGCCTTTTTGAACGATTTGCCCGGGCAAAAAATCTTGCTCAAGGGCAATCATGACTATTGGTGGAACACCAAGCGCAAAATGGATCTGTATTTGCAGGAAAATCATTTTGATACTTTACAGATTTTGCATAATCAAGCGATCCCTTACGGCGATGTGGCTCTGTGCGGCAGCCGGGGCTGGTTCTTTGAGGACGCGCCGGAGGCCCAGGACGAGAAAGTGCTGGCCAGGGAAGTAGGCCGTATTCGTATGTCATTGGAGGCGGCAGGGGACAGAGAAAAGATCGTTTTTCTCCATTATCCGCCGGTGACCACCGGGAACGCCTGCGCCCCGATCGTAGAACTGTTGCAGCAGTACGGTGTGCAAAAGTGCTATTACGGCCATCTGCACGGCGCAGCCGCCCGGTTTGCTTTTGAGGGGGAGTATCAGGGCGTTGATTTTCGCCTGATCTCTGCCGATCATCTGGCGTTTACCCCCTTATTTATCTGCAAATGAGCAGAAAAGCCAAATAATATAAATACTTGCTTGAAATTAAGTAATAGATATGTTATAATGCCAAATCGGTGATATTAGATAAATTTTGAGGAGGTCAAAGCAATGGCACTGAAATCATCCAATAAAGTGGACACCAATGTTTATGAAATCGAGGTTACCGTTGCCCCTGAGGAATTTACTCAGGCTTGCAAGGACGCATATTTGAAGCGCAGAAAATCTATCCAACTGCCCGGCTTCAGAAAGGGCAAGGCTACCCAGGGTATGATCGAAAAGCTCTACGGTGAGGGCTTCTTCTATGAGGACGCACTGGAGATCGTGTATCCCGCAGTTGTTACGGCTGCCATTGAGGAGGCCGGTCTGCGTACAGTGGACTCTCCCGCCGAGCTGGATGTTAAGACCATCAGCAAGTCCGAGGGCGTGGATATGACCATGAAGGTCACTGTGTATCCGGAGGTCAAGCTGGGCCAGTATAAGGGCCTGGAGGCTGTGCAGCTGCCCACAGAGGCAGACGATGAGGATGTGGCCAATGAGCTGACCAACATGCTGGACAGAAACAGCCGACTTGTGACCGTTGAGGACCGTGCTGCCGAGATGGGCGACACTGCAGAGATCGATTTTGAGGGCTTTGTGGACGGCGTTGCATTTGACGGCGGCAAAGGCGAGAATTATCCTCTGGAGCTGGGCTCCGGTTCCTTTATCCCCGGCTTTGAGGAGCAGGTGGCCGGTCACAAGACTGAAGAGGAATTTGATGTGAATGTGACTTTCCCGGAGGAGTACCAGGCAGAGAACCTGGCCGGTAAAGACGCTGTGTTTAAGGTAAAGATCCACGAGATCAAGACCAAGGAAGTACCGGCACTGGACGACGAGTTTGCCAAGGACGTGTCCGAGTTTGACACTCTGGACGAGTTGAAAGCCGATCTGAAGAAGCAGCTTAGCGAGAAAAAGGCGGAGGACGCCCGTCGCGACCTGGAAAACCAGTTGCTGGAACAGGCCATCGATGGTATGGAAGCCGAGATCCCGGAAGTGATGTTCACCAAGCGCGCCGACGAGATGATCAACGACTATGCTTACCGCTTGCAGGCCCAGGGCATTGACTTGCAGACCTACTTGCAGTATATGGGTCAGGATATGGACGCATTCCGCGCTACCTTTAAGGACGGCGCCAAGAAGCAGGTTAAGGCTTCTTTGGTACTGGAAGCCATCGTGGCTGCCGAGAAGCTGGAAGCCACAGAGGACGAGATCAGCGCCGAGATCGACAAGCTGGCCCAGCAGTACGGTATGGAAGCGGAGCAGATCAAGAAGGCTGTACCGGCTGACCAGATCGCTGCCGATGTAACCACTAAGAAGGCACTGGATCTGATCGTGGACAGCGCCAAGTTGGTAGAGAAGAAAGCGGAAAAGAAGGCCGCCAAGAAGTCCACTGCCAAGAAGGCAGACGACAAAAAGGCCGAGAAAAAGCCGGCAGCTAAAAAGACTGCCGCTAAGAAACCCGCCGCCAAGAAAACCGCCAAGAAAGAGGAAGATGCCGAGTAATACTGCGCACCTCTTTGAATGAATAAGCAAAATACGGTCTATATTATAACAGACCGTGTTTCCGCATAGACTGAGTTTAAGGAAAGTGATTTTATGGCTTTAGTCCCTTATGTTGTAGAGCAGACCGGCGCCGGCGAGCGCTCCATGGATATTTATTCCCGCCTGCTCAGCGACCGTATTATCGTGCTCTCTGACCAGGTGAACGACACCACCGCTTCTTTGGTGGTGGCCCAGCTGCTGTTCTTGGAGAGCCAGGACAGTGAGAAAGACATCAGTCTGTATATCAACAGCCCCGGCGGCTCCGTAACTGCCGGCCTGGCGATTTACGACACGATGAATTACATCAAGTGCGATGTGTCCACCATCTGTGTGGGTATGGCCGCCAGCATGGGTGCGTTCTTGCTTTCCAGCGGCGCCAAGGGCAAGCGCATTGCACTGCCCAACAGTGAAATACTCATTCACCAGCCCTTGATCGGCGGCAATGGCCTGACCGGTCAGGCGACAGATATTGAATTGGCTGCCAAGAACTTGGTGCGCACCAAGGAACGGCTCAATGAAATTCTTGCTAAGAATACCGGCAAGAGCTATGAGCAGATTGTGCAGGACACAGACCGAGACAACAGCATGACCGCACAGGAAGCGCTGGCGTACGGCCTTGTGGATAAAGTGATCGACAAGAGATAACACGGTTAGACGGACGGATGGCAGCATCCGTCCTGTCTTTCTATTTTGGATTTGGAGTGTGCATACATGGCACGAGATGACAATTACAATCGTATGACCCGGTGCTCCTTCTGCGGCAAGTCAGAGGCAATGGTTCACAAGCTGATTGAGGGTCCGGGCGTATTTATCTGTGACGAGTGTATTCGCCTTTGCAACGACTTGATCCAGAGCACCGAGCTGGTGGACGCCCCCGGTAAGCAGGGGGAGGACGGCGATATGGTGCTGCCCAAGCCGGCAGAGATCAAGGCCCAGCTGGACGCCTATGTGATCGGTCAGGACGAGGCAAAAAAAGCGCTGTCCGTTGCAGTATATAACCACTATAAGCGTATTTTCAGTACCCAAAAGGACGATGTGGAGCTGCAAAAGAGCAATATCTTGCTGATGGGCCCCACCGGCGTGGGCAAAACCATGCTGGCCCAGACCCTGGCAAAGATCCTGAATGTTCCCTTTGCCATTGCAGATGCCACCACCCTGACCGAGGCCGGGTATGTGGGCGAGGACGTGGAAAATATTTTGCTGCGCCTGATCCAAGCGGCGGACTTTGATGTGGAACGCGCCGAACGGGGCATTATCTATGTGGACGAGATTGACAAAATCAGCCGCAAGAGCGAGAACCGCTCCATTACCCGTGATGTAAGCGGCGAGGGCGTGCAGCAGGCGCTGCTGAAGATTTTGGAGGGAACAGTGTCCAATGTCCCCCCCGGCGGCGGGCGCAAGCACCCTCAGCAGGAGTTTATTCAGATTGATACCACCAACATTCTCTTTATCTGCGGCGGTGCCTTTGACGGCATCGAAAAAATCATTGAGAAGCGGATCGGTGGCAAGTCTATGGGCTTTGGCGCAGATATTCAAGCGGAAGATGTGGACGAAAATCGCGTGATGGAGCGGGTAGAGCAGCACGATCTGGTGAAGTATGGGCTGATTCCGGAACTGATTGGGCGTATTCCTGTGATTGCCGTGCTGGAGAATTTGGATAAACCAGCATTGATCCGCATTATGACGGAGCCGAAGAATTCCATTGTTAAGCAGTATACCCGTATGTTCCAAATGGACGGGGTGCAGCTGGAGTTCCAGCCGGAGGCGCTGGAGGCTATGGCCGATGTGACCCTGGAGCGCAAAACCGGCGCCCGCGGTCTGCGCAGCGTGTTTGAATCTACCTTAAAAGAACTGATGTTCCAGATCCCCAGCGACAGCACGGTGGAGAAGGTGACCATCACCCCGGAGACGGTGCGCAGCGGTGCGGAACCGATCATTTTGCGCAATCCCAAGAAGGAGAGCCACGACCTGACGGCCGGTGCTCTAAAGAACGCATAAGCAAAGGAGTGCAGTGCGCAGCAGCGTATTGCGCTCTTTTTTTCTTTTCAGGTTGCCTTTTTATATATTTTATTATATAATACTGCGTAGCGATTTTTTTCTGCTGATGATTTTTTGTATTTAGAAGTAGGTTTTATAGATGGACGAGATGAACATTTTTGAGACGGCGCCCAGCTTCCCGGTGATCCCTTTGCGGGGACTGGTGATGTTTCCGGATATGGTGCTGCACTTTGATGTGGGGCGCAAAAAGAGCGTTGCCGCGCTGAAGGCGGCCATGAACGCAGATCAAAAGATCTTTTTAGTGTCCCAAAAGGATGCAGCGGTGGATGAACCGGGGCTGGACGATCTGTTCGGCGTAGGCGTGATTTGCTCTGTGCGGCAGATGATGCGCATTCCCGGCAGCGAAAATATGCGCGTGGTAGCCGAGGGTGACGGGCGCGGCGCTTTAATGGCGTTTGTACGCACCAAACCGTTTCTTTCTGCGGTGGTACAGCCGCTGGAGGAACCGGAGGATCAGTTGGATCCGGATCGGGCCAATGCCTATCGCCGTGCGGTGAAAAAAGAATTTGAGCATTACGCCGAGATGGTGCCCAAGATCAGCAATGATGTAATTGCTAAGGTGCTTGCTTATCAGGAAAACGGTCCTTTGGCGGATTATATTTGCTCCAATACCTTTATGGATTATGCGGACAAGCAGGATGTGCTGGAATGCTTGGACCCGGGTGAGCGGCTGCGTATGCTCTTAATGCTCCTGAGCAAGGAAAATACCACGCTGGAGATTGAAACGGAGCTGCATGAGCGTGTGCAGGCTGAGATCGACAAAAATCAGCGGGAGTATTACCTACGGGAGGAAATGCGGGTGATCTCCGAGTCTTTGGGCGAGGAGGATAATCCCCAGGAGGAAGCAGACGGCTACCGGGAGAAGATCGGCAAGCTGCGCTGCGACGAGGAAGCCAAAACCCATTTGCTCAAGGAATGCGACAAGCTGGCAAAAATGCCCCAAGGCTCCCACGAGGCCACAGTGGTACGCAATTATTTGGATAAGTGCCTGGAAATTCCGTTCGGTACATATACCAAAGACAATATTCGCCTGGATCGTGCCCGCAAGGTGCTGGATAAGGATCATTACGGATTGGATAAAGTGAAAGACCGCATTGTGGAGTCCTTGGCAGTGCTGCGGCGCAACCCAGACTTCTCCGGTCAAATTCTCTGTTTGGCAGGCCCGCCTGGGGTAGGTAAAACTTCAATCGTGAAGTCTTTGGCAAAGGCCATGAACCGCAAGTATGTGCGGGTGGCGCTGGGCGGTGTCCACGATGAGGCAGAAATTCGCGGCCACAGAAAGACTTATATCGGCGCTATGCCCGGCCGCATTATTGATGCAGTGATCAAAAGCGGCAGTATGAACCCCATTATCTTGCTGGACGAGATTGACAAGATCGGCAACGACATCAAGGGCGACCCGTCCTCCGCACTGTTGGAGGCGCTGGACCCGGAGCAGAACAACACTTTTGCCGATCATTATATTGAGTTTCCGGTGGATCTGTCCAAGGTGCTGTTTATCACCACTGCCAATGATACTTCCACCATTGCTCCGCCGCTGTTTGACCGTATGGAGGTTATTGAGCTTGGTTCCTATACCGCTACGGAGAAGTTCCGTATCGCCAAGGACCATTTGGTGAAGAAAGAGATGACCAAGCACGCGCTGTGTGCCAGAGAGTTTAAGGTCACGGACGGCGCGCTGGAGGAGATCATCGCTCATTATACCAGAGAGGCCGGTGTGCGGCGGCTGGAGAAATGTATCGGCACCCTGTGCCGCAAGGCGTCCGTAGCGCTGGAAAGCGGTGTCAAGTCTTTTCGCGTGAATGAAAAGAACTTGCAGGACTACCTGGGCGTGCCCAAGTACACGGATGACCTGATCCCGGGTGAAAACCAAGTGGGCGTGGTCAACGGTCTGGCTTGGACTTCCGTAGGCGGCACCATGCTGCCCATTGAAGTGTCTGCCTTCCCGGGCACCGGCAAGGTGCAGATCACCGGTAATTTAGGCGATGTGATGACCGAGAGCGTTAAGACCGCCGTGGGCTTTATCCGCTCCCGCGCAGACACCTATGGTATTGACGATCAGTTCTTTAAAAATAAAGACTTGCACATTCACGCTCCGGAGGCGGCCATTCCCAAGGACGGCCCCTCTGCCGGACTGGCCATCACCACGGCGCTGGTCAGCGAGCTGACAGGCATTCCCATTCGCTGTGATGTGGCCATGACCGGTGAGATCAGTCTAAAAGGGCGGGCGCTGCCCATCGGTGGATTGAAAGAAAAGAGTATGGCCGCCTATAAGGCCGGTTGCTCCACGGTGATCATTCCGGCGGAGAACAGCAAGGACTTGCAGGAGATCGGCGAAGAAGTGAAAGCGGGCGTGCGCTTTGTGCCGGTAGATACCTTTGACCAGGTGCTGCCCATTGCGCTGGAATACATGCCCACACCTACCGCCCGGGAGGACAAGCCTGCCGCCGTGCCGGTGGCCAAGTCCAAGCGTGCCGATCGGCCGGTGGCTCAGTGAGGTGCCTATGAATTATAACAAAGCAACCTTTGATCGCGCCTTTGGCATTTCCGCCCAACTGCCCCCGGCAGACGGGATTGAGATTGCCTTTGCCGGGCGCTCCAATGTGGGCAAAAGCTCACTGCTCAACCGCCTGTTTAACCGCAAGTCCCTGGCCCGGGTCAGTTCCGTACCCGGCAAGACGGTGACCGTCAACTTCTATGATGTGGACGGCGTGCACTTTGTGGATCTGCCCGGTTACGGCTACGCCAAGATCTCTAAGGCGGAGAAAAAGCGGTTCGGTGAGTTGATGGAGGGCTATTTTCAAAGCGGACGGCCCATTCGCCTTGTGGTGCAGCTGATTGATATGCGCCACGCCCCCACGGCGGATGATCTGCAAATGATCGACTTTTTGCAGCAGATCGGACTGCCCTTTGTGGTGGTGCTCACCAAGGCGGATAAATTAAAACCCACTCAGTATAAAAAAAGACTGGAAGAACTGGGCACGGAGCTGCCAAACCTGGGCACAGGCGTACAGGTGATCCCGTTCTCTTCTGTGAAAGGGCAGGGGAGCGAACAGTTAAAGGCCGTCATCGAACAGGCCTGCCAGTCGGAATGATAGAAGCGGAGGATAGAAAAGATGGAGAAATTACCTTTTGTCACCAAGGAAAAGGCGGAGGAGATCGCAGCGCAGTTTCCCACCCCCTTTCATCTGTACGATGAGCAGGGCATTCGGGAAAATGCGGCTAAGCTGAAAGAGGCTTTTGCCTGGAACAAGGGCTACAAGGAGTTCTTTGCCGTCAAGGCAACGCCCAACCCCTTTCTGATTAACATTCTGCGGGAGTACGGCTGCGGCTGTGACTGCTCGTCCAAGACGGAGCTGATGCTCTCCAAAGCCATTGGCGCCGTGGGGGAAGATATTATGTTTTCTTCCAACGACACGCCCTTAGAGGAGTTCAAATACTGCAACGACCTGGGCGGTATCATCAACCTGGATGACATTACCCATATTGAAGCCGTGGAAAAAGCCTGCGGCAAGCTGCCCCGCAAAATGAGCTGCCGCTACAATCCCGGCGGTATGTTTAAGATCACCAATGATATTATGGACAACCCGGGGGACGCCAAGTACGGTATGACCACCGAGCAGCTGTTTGAGGCCTTCCGGATCATGAAGTCCAAGGGCGTAGAGGAGTTCGGTCTGCACGCATTCCTGTGCTCCAATACGGTGACCAACGAGTATTATCCGCTGCTGGCCAAGGTGCTGTTTGATGTAGCAGTGCGGCTGAAGAACGAGCTGGGTGTAAAAATCAGTTTTATCAATCTGTCCGGCGGCGTTGGCATTCCTTACCGTCCGGAGCAGGAGCCTAATGATATTTTGAAGATCGGCGCCGGTGTACATAAGGTGTATGATGAGGTGCTCACCGCCAACGGTATGGGCGATGTGGCGATCTATACCGAGCTTGGCCGCTTTATGATGGGCCCCTACGGCGGCTTGGTGACTCGCGCCATTAACGAAAAGCATACTTATAAGGAGTATGTGGGCGTAGACGCTTGCGCCGTGAACCTGATGCGCCCGGCCATCTACGGTGCGTATCACCATGTGACGGTGCTGGGCAAGGAGAATCAGCCCTGCGACCACAAGTACGATGTGACCGGCTCCCTTTGCGAGAACTGCGACAAATTCGCCGTGGATCGTATGCTGCCGGAAATTGAACGCGGCGATCTGCTGTTTATCCACGACGCCGGCGCCCACGGCTTCTCCATGGGCTACAACTATAACGGAAAGCTGAAAAGTGCGGAAATTTTGTTAAAGACCGACGGCACTTTCAAAATGATCCGTCGAGCAGAGACTCCCAAGGATTACTTTGCCACCTTTGATTGCTTTGACTTTTACAATGACTTGATCAAAGGCTAAGAAAGATAAAAAAGAGCGACCGGACAATTTCGTCCGATCGCTTTATTTGCGTTTTGCTGTTGGTTATTTGGTATAGAACATGGCGCCGGTTTGCGATTTGCTGTATCGGTACACACTCATCTCGATCCCCAGAGCCAAATAGATACAGAGTGACGAGGAGCCGCCGGCGGAGAACAGGGGCAGGGTGATGCCGATGCAGGGCAGCAGGCTCAGCTCCATGCCGATATTAACAAAGGTCTGGGCAAAGAGCATAACGGCAATGCCGCTGCACATTAGGTAGCCGCCGTTATCCCGGGCACGCAGGCCGGTTTGACCTACCCGCAAAATCAGTATCGTTAAAATTAAAATCACTGCCAGTGCGCCGATAAACCCAAATTCCTCACCGGCTACGGACAGGATCATATCGTTCTGATTTTCCGGCACGGCGCCGCTTTGGGTCATATCGCCCTTTAAGAAGCCTTGACCGAGAAAACCGCCGTTGCCCATGGCGATCTTGCCGTTATTTTGTTGATACATGGTGCTCTCGTATTGCTCCGGGTAAAACAGGGCAATGATCCGCTCCCGCTGCAAGCCGGAGATCAGCTTCAACTTCCAGGCGGCCACAAAACCCACGATCAGCGCGCAAAACCCGGCTAAGAAGTAGCCGATGTTAATGCGGGCAAAGAACAGCATGCCGATAAACATAATCAGGAAAATCAGGGCAGACCCGGCGTCACCGGTCATCAGCACCAGCCCAATGGGGATCAAACCATGGATTACCAGCGGAATGATGGTGCGTATTTTATTGATCTTGTCCCGTACCATATCCAGGTGGTAGGAAAAGGAGATGATAAAGCCTACTTTCAGCAGCTCAGAGGACTGGAAAGTCAGCACCTTCAGGTCGATCCAGCTGCGGGCATCCTGCCGGGCATCCGGCGCAATGCCAAAGAAAAAAGTGTAGATCATCAAACCTACGCACCCGGCGGCGATCACCGGCCACAGCTTGGCTACCGCCTCATAGTTCACATTAGAAACCAGTAGGCAGATCACCACCCCCAGCGCCACGGACAGGAACATGGAGCGCACATCGCTGCTGATGATCTTGCCGTCCTTTAAGGCAGAGTGGGTAGCGCTGTACACCAGCGCCAAACCGTATAGAGAGCCAACCATGGCGGTTAGCAAAGTTACATAATCTAAACCGGAAAATAATTCCAACAGCGGCGATTGCTTTTGCCGACTGTGCACGATCTGCCTCCTCTCATTACAGGGTAGTCTTTATTATATTATGATTTTTGCCAGAATTCAAGAGAAGCGGGCAATTATTACTTGGATTATTTTATCCCTTGTGTTATAATAACTTGCGAGAAACGTTGCGCCCGCTGTGGCGCGTACAGGAGTATGTATATGCTGACAGATATTGAGATCGCCGCACAGGCGAAAATGAAGAGAATTACGGATGTGGCTGCGGCTATGGGTATTCGTCCGGAGGAGTTGGAGCCTTACGGTCATTATAAAGCGAAGCTGTCCGATGATCTGCTGACTCGGCTGCAAGATCGTCCGGACGGCAAGCTGGTGCTGGTAACGGCAGTCAACCCTACCCCTGCCGGTGAGGGCAAGACCACCGTGAGTATCGGCTTGGGTCAAGCTATGTGCAAACTGGGAAAAAATGCGGTGATCGCTCTGCGGGAGCCGTCCCTGGGTCCGGTGTTCGGTATTAAGGGCGGCGCTGCCGGGGGCGGTTACAGCCAGGTGGTGCCTATGGAGGACATTAACCTGCACTTTACCGGTGATCTGCATGCCATTACCAGTGCCAATAATCTGATGTGTGCGCTGCTGGATAACCATATTCAGCAGGGGAATGTGCTGGGGATTGATCCCCGCCGTGTGCAGGTGAAGCGGTGCCTGGATATGAACGATCGCGCCCTGCGCAATATTATTTGCTCTTTGGGCGGCACCCTGAATGGCGTGCCCCGGGAGGATCATTTTTGCATAACCGTTGCCAGTGAGGTAATGGCGATCCTGTGCCTTGCGGAAGATCTGCAAGATTTGAAAAAGCGGCTGGGTGACATTTTGGTAGCCTATACCTACGACGGCGCACCGGTGTATGCCCGGGATATTCAGGCAAACGGCGCCATGACCGTGCTGCTGAAGGATGCTATTAAGCCCAATTTGGTGCAGACCTTGGAGAATACGCCGGCCATTATGCACGGCGGTCCCTTTGCCAATATTGCCCACGGCTGCAACTCTGTACGGGCTACAAAAACCGCGTTGAAGCTGGGCGATTACGCCATTACCGAGGCGGGCTTTGGCTCTGACCTGGGGGCAGAGAAATTCTTTGACATTAAGTGCCGCTACGCGGGGCTGACACCCGCCTGCGTGGTGCTGGTGTCTACCGTGCGGTCAATGAAATATAACGGCGGCGTGCCCAAGGATCAGCTGAAAGAGGAGAATTTAGACGCGCTGCGCGCCGGTTCTGTCAATTTGCTGGCGCATATTGAGAACTTGAAAAAATTCGGTGTGCCGGTGGTAGTGGCGATCAACCACTTCTATGCGGACACCCAGGCGGAGATCGACTATGTAGAGCAAATTTGCAAGGCGGCAGGTGCGGATTTTGCCGTGACCAAGTGCTTTGCGGAGGGCGGCGCCGGCAGTTTGGAGCTGGCAGAGAAAGTGGCTGCCGCCTGTGAAAAGGAAAATCACTTCCATACCCTATACGACCTGGATCTGCCGGTGTATGAGAAGATCGAGAAAATTGCCAAAGAGGTCTACGGTGCCGCCGGTGTGGACTACACTAAGGCGGCAAAAAAGGCCATTGACGGCTTTATTGCACTGGGGGCAGACAAACTCCCGGTGTGTATGGCAAAGACCCAGTACAGTTTGTCTGACGACCCCACAAAGCTAGGGCGCCCCAGCGGCTTTCGTATTACCGTCAGCAGCGCCAGTCTGTCTGCCGGCGCCGGGTTCCTGGTGTGCCAGACCGGCAATGTGATGACCATGCCCGGCCTGTCCAAATCACCGGCGGCCTACCGCATTGATGTGGACGATCAGGGCAACACCGTGGGGCTGTTCTGATGCAAGTATTTCATTCTCATAGTTATGCGGATACGGTTCGTATTGCTGCCGATCTGGCAAAGACCTTGCCAACCGGCACGGTGATTGCCTACTTGGGCGACCTGGGGGCGGGCAAAACCGCCTTTACCTCCGGACTGGCAAAAGGGCTGGGGTTGACGGTGGATGTGACTTCACCTACCTTTGCCATTTGCAATACGTATCGGCAGGGAGATGTGACCCTGCACCACTTTGATATGTACCGGGTAGACAGCTGGGACGATCTGTATTCCACCGGATTTTTTGATTATTTGGACACCGGCGCTTACCTGGCCATCGAATGGAGCGAGAATGTGTACGGTGCGCTGCCGCCGGACACCCTGATGGTGGAAATCTCCAAAACAGGGGAGCAGGATCGCACCATTGAGATTTATAAAAAAGAGGAGGAGAAAGCATGATCCTTGCGGTAGATGCATCATCTGTTACCGCAGCCGCGGCTTTATGTAGTGGTGACGGCGCGGTCGTGCGCAGCGACTTTCTCCATAATGGCCTGACCCACAGCGAAACCCTGCTGCCTATGATTCGGCGGGTGCTGGGGGACACCTCGGTGGCAGACCTGGACGCCATTGCCGTTACGGTCGGTCCCGGTTCCTTTACCGGGGTGCGGATCGGCGTGGCCACCGTTAAAGGTCTTGCCTTTGACAGGGATATTCCTTGTATCGCCGTGTCTGCTCTGGAAGCGGTGGCGTACCAGTTTCCGGAGGAGAACGCAGTGATCTGCGTGGTGATGGACGCCCGCCGCGGGCAGTTCTATAACGCCCTTTTTCGTGTGGAGAACGGTGAGGTGGAGCGCCTTTGCCCGGACCGGGCTGTGGACGGCGCTGCACTGGCTGAAGAATTGGTCGCCTATAACCGAGTGATCGTGGCCGGTGACGGCGCCCAGTTGTTTGCACCCTTGTTCCCGGCTGGGGAGGTAGCCCCTCCACAGCGGCAGTATGTGACCGGGCACGGCGTGGCCCTGGCCGCGCAAAAACAGAAAACCATGCCCGCCGCTGCGCTGATGCCTGTATATCTGCGGCTTAGCCAGGCGGAACGGCAATTAAAATTAAAAAAAGGAGAATCATAATGAAGATTGCAATGGGTTCCGATCATGCGGGCTTCCCGCTGAAAGAGGAGATCAAAAAAGTGCTGCTGGAGCAGGGCTATGAAGTAGAAGATGTGGGCTGCTATTCCCCGGAACGCTTCGATTACGCCATCAGCGCCCAAAAGGCCTGTGATTTGGTGGTAGACGGTACTTGCGAAAAAGCCATTCTGTGCTGCGGTACCGGTATTGGCATCTCTATGGCTGCCAATAAGGTCAAGGGCATTCGGGCTGCCTGTTGCTCTGATTATTTCAGCGCCAAGTACACCCGCGCCCATAATGATGCCAATGTGCTGTGCATGGGCGATCGTGTAGTCGGCGCCGGGCTGGCACTGGAGCTGGTGCAGGTGTTCCTGACCACGCCCTTTGAGGGTGGCCGCCACCAGACACGTATTGACCAGATTATGGACATTGAGGCAGGAAAGAAGCTCTACTGAGATTAAGACAGAAAAAAGCGCACAGGCAATCGCCTGTGCGCTTTCTTATTGGCATTTATTTTTGAATTTAGGACCACTTCAGTGCCTTAATAGAGAAGCCCAGTTCCGTATCCAGGCGATTCTTTTGCACCACGGCGACCACCTTTTTGTAGCTCTTTGCGCCGCTGACGGAGCCGGTGACCTTGTAGTAGTTGTTGTTGCCCAGGGACTCTACCCGGTTGATCTTTACGGACTGCTGCTTAGCCTCGCCCTTGGTGATGGTGAACACGCTGTCCTTGTTGCTGTAACTGATGGGGGCGTTTTCTTTCTTGGCCGCTGCGTTGCAATTGCTCTTAAAGTTGACCACCGTTTGGCCGTAGTATTTGAACAGATCCAGCACAATGGTGCCGGAGGGAAAACTGGTGCCCTTAATATCCTCACGGGCAGCCATCCAAACGGCAACATGGGTAGCCATTTCTGCGCTGACGCCGTCCTTGTTCTCATAACTGAACTTGTACAGACCGGGCACCTCCAGCATCGCTGCGATGCGCTCCAGATCCTGTTGGGAAAAAATCACCTTTTTGCCGCTGGCATTGGTGGAGGGCACTTTATCCTTGGACGCCTCAATGGTGGTCAGCTCTTTACCGGTGGTCTCGCCTTTATTGTCCGGCTCCTGCGGCGTTACGGGATTTGGCTTCAAATTTTCGTTGCCGTTGCCGCCGTTGTTATTGCCGCCGTTTCCGTTTTCCTTACCATTGTTGTTGTTACCGCTATTATTGTTATCGTCTTCAATCGGCACTTCTACATAGTCGCCGTTGCTATTGGTTACCTTTTCGCCGTTTTTGTTGATTTCGTAGGCGTGGTTTTTGCCCTTTTTGTCCTTTTCATAGACCACATCTACTTCTTTGCCGTCTTTATTGATCTCTGTGCCAAACTCGGTGTCTGCATTGGCCAAACCGGCTTGGGTGGTGTCGGCGGCAGAGTTCTGTCCGTCTGTCTTTTTGGAAGAGCAGGCAGCAAAGACGCCGCAGACCAGTACGCTCAGCGCCATGATCAATGCAATACTCTTTTTCAAAGGGAACACGCTCCTTTTGGTGCTCTGCACCGTAATATCTCCTACATTATAGTCTTTTTATACACAAAAGGCAAGGGTTACGGCTGCAAGTCGCCAAATGTTTACCACTTATTCATATTCTTTACAGATTTAGCCAAATGGATTATAATGAATACAAACGGAAAGGGAGGTGGGGTGTATGCGCCCTGCGGCTAAGGTCGCCATGAGCGGTATTTGTACGGCGCTGAGCGTGCTGCTGCTGTTTTTTGGCGGTGTGGTGCCGGTGCTGGCCTATGTATGCCCCATGCTCACCGGGGTACTGATGGTGGTGCTGGTGCGCACCTTCGGCTACGGCACAGCATGGATCACCTATGTGTCTACGGGGCTGCTCAGCTTCTTTTTGGTGCCGGACAAGGAGTGTATGTTGATGTATGTGCTCTTTTTCGGCTATTATACCATCGTGCGCCAGTGGATCGGGCGGCTGCGGCCTCGGTCGGTGGCGCTGGCTGCCGAGTGCCTGCTGTTTAATGCGGCACTGGCGGCAGTGAATCTGCTGCTGGTGTATGTGTTTGCCATTCCTATGGATGCGGTGAGCAGTAACAAGTGGTTTTTGGTGGGCTTTTGGCTGGCGATGAATTTGCTGTTCTTTCTTTACGAGCGGCTGCTGGGTGCGGCGGAACTGTTGTATGCCCGTAAGATCGAGAAGCGCTTGCGCAGCGTGTTTAAGAAGTAAAAAGCGACTTGTATTTGTAACATACAAGTCGCTTTTTGCATTATTCCGTATAAACGCGGGGTACGCGGGGATTCACCAGCAAGGGTGACAGGTCGCAGGTGGCAATATCGCCGGGCTGTACGCTGCTGCCGGTTACATCCACCGCCGTGTGGGACAGCCCTACCTCGCCGATCACCGGGTAGGCTTTGCCGTTAATGGTGACGGTCAAATGGGCTTTTTTGAGAAATTGCTTGAGGGCAGAGAGCACACTGTGGAAGTTGTGATTCTCTTTCTCCTTGGTCAGGCCGAAGCCGTCATAATGTCCCATTGGCACAATGGCAATAGTGGTGGGGTGCTTGGTAACAAAGGTGCCGTTGTAGCCCACCGCATAACCGGCGGGCACTTCCTTTATGTCCACCACTTCCGCCTCCAGTCGACCTAAGCGGTGCAGGGGCGTTTTGCTATGGGTAATTACTCTGCCGGTAAAGGCGGAGCCGATGCGTACCGCGTCCAGCGCCACATGCTCCACATTCAACAATGCGGGGGAGTTGGCTGCATGGCGGATGCCTACGGTCTTGCCGGCCTTTTCAATCTGCGCCAGCGTGTCCTTGAACACTTCCAGCTGGGCAATGGTTTTGGCCTTGTCGTGAAAGGCGCTGCTAAAATGGGTGTATGCGCCGGTGAATTCCAAATTAGGCAGGTCGTAGCAGGCAATGGCCTCCGCTACCTGCGAAGGCAAAAAGCCGTAGCGACCCATGCCGGTGTCGATCTTCAAATGGCACGGAACCTTAACGCCCAAATCGGCAGCCGCCGCTTGCATCGCCTGTGCTGCCCGGGTGCTGCCGATGGTGGCAATACAGCCGGTGTCCGCAATATGGCGCGCCTCGCTGTCCACGCAGGTGGAGCGCATCACTAAAATATCCGTGTTCGGTTGCAGCACCGCCCGCAGGGGGGCAATGTCCGTCACTTCCGTTACTGCCAAAGTGGTGATGCCGCAGTGCTCCAGGATCAGCGCCAGTTCCGTTAGGCCAAAGCCGTAGCCGTTGCCCTTAACCACGCCGATAATAGGCACGCCCGCTTTCTTTTGCAGGTAATGCACATTCTCGATTAATGCGGTTTTATCAATTACATATCTGCTCATTTTCTTACTTTTTCCAATACCTTTGTTGCCAAGTTATACAGGTGGTACACCGGCTTGTTGATCACATAGTCAAATTCGCCGATAAATTCTTTCATATACCCGCCAAAGCCGTGCTTAAACCGCCACAGACCATAGTGGGGGTTGTCCGGGTTTTGGCAGTCACCGCTGATGCCGCCAAAGTCATAGACCTTACAGCCGCACTCCATACCCCACTGCATCATGGCCCATTGCAGGGCATAGTTGGGGTACACATTGCGGTGGGCGTTGGAGGAGGCGCCGTACTGGTATTTCATCACATTCTGCCCCCACTTAATCGCCAAGGTGCCGGCAATGGCTTTGCCTTCATAGTAGGCCATATACAGGCGGCAGTCCTCGCCCATGCAGTTCATAATTTGCTCAAAATAGCTTTTCGGTCGGGTGGAGAAGTTGTCCCGCTCCCCGGTCTCCCGCATAATGCGTACAAAGTCGTCCAGCGCCTCGGTGCCCATCACTTTTACTTCCACGCCTTTCTTTGGCGCTTTGCGGATTCGGTTTCTGTAATCCGGCTTAAAGGTGAGCATCAGCTCCTGCTCGTTCAGGCCGTTGTAGTCAAAGCAGTAAACAAACCGGGGCTGCACATTCTCAAAATCCATACACCCCGGGTTCAGTTCTACAAAGCCCTTGTTCAGCAAATGCTGCTTGTAGGCCTTGTTCTCCACGGTGATCTCCGGGTCGATTTTAATACAGTAGCCGTGGTATTCCTTTGCAATATCCAAAAGTGCGGCAAAGAGCGCGTCAAAGGTGGCAAAATCATCTTCGTCCGCCACAAAGCCGCGGCAGCAGTAAAGCAGGGAGGCTTTGATCACCGGCACGGTACGAATCAGCACATCGGCGCTGCCCTTAATGTTGCCGTCCTCGTCCCTCAACATCACGGCTTCCCACTTCCAGGCGGACTTGACCTTAGCCCACTTGGAGGAGTGCTGGAACAGGCCCTTGGGGTGCTTTTTGATAAACGCTTCATATTGGTCTAAATTCTCTTTTGTTACACGCTCGATCATAACAGACTCCTTTATATTTCTGCTTTTTATTATACCAACATTCTGCCCGCTTGTCCACCCACTCCGGCGGTTTTCTGCATTTTGCTATGTTGACAAGCGGCGGGCGTTCCTTTATTATTATCTATATAGTATGAATCGGGGGCAGACCTATGCAAAAACCAAGATATGCCGATCCCAGTGTGATCGCAGTGAATAAAGAAGACGGCCACGCCATCGCCATGCCGTATGATACGGCGGCGCAGGCGCTGGCAGGGGAGATCAGCCCATACAAACGGAGCCTGAACGGGCTTTGGAAGTTCAGCTGGTGCCGAGGCGTTAAAAACGAACTGGAGGGCTTTGAGGCACCGGATTATGATGACGGCACCTGGCGGGAAATTCCCGTGCCCTCCGTGTGGCAGACCCAGGGTTATTCCGTGCCTTACTATTATGCCAGCACATTTCCCAGAGCGCTCAGCCGCAGCAAGGGCAAAATTCCAAAAATTGACCCTGCTATGCAGGAGGTGGGCTACTATCGCCGCACCTTTACCATTGATCCGGAGTGGAAGGGGCGTCAGGTGTTCTTGCACTTTGGTGCAGCCAAGGCGGCGCTGGAGGTGTATGTGAACGGCCAATTCGTAGGCTATTCCCAAGGCTCTATGACACCCCACGAATTTGATGTGACCCGGTATCTTTTGAATGGCGAAAATCTGGTGTGCGCCAAGGTGTACCGGTACAGTGACGGCAGCTATCTGGAAGATCAAGATATGTGGTGGCTGTGCGGCATTTACCGGGAGGTGTATTTGTTCGCTGAGCCAAAGGCTTGCCTGCGGGATTTTTATTTCCGTACGGAGCCGGACGCGGATTTTCGGGACTGGATGGTGCGCCTGGACGGCTATTTGCACCTGTACGCCCCCACAAAAGAAGACTTGACCTTGCGTGCCGCTTTGTATCGGGACGGCCAAAAGGTCTATGATCTGGGCAGTGCTGCCTGCAAGGGGGACCGGCCCCGTCAGACCTTGCAGTTGGAAGCTGCGGCTAAGGCACCGCTGTTGTGGTCCGCAGAGCAACCAAACACCTATACGCTGGTGATGGAGTTGCTGTGCGGGGCACAGGTGCTTTGCGCTAAGCGCTACACCGTGGGCTTTAAGAAAGTGGAAATTCGGGGCGAAAAAATCTATTTTAACGGCATGCCCCTGTTTGTGCGCGGGGTGAATCGCCACGATTTTGACCCGGACAATGGCTGGGCTGTGCCGGAGGAACGGTATCGGCAGGATATGGACCTGATGAAACAGGCCAACATTAATGCCGTGCGCACCTCCCATTACCCGGACGATCCCCGGTTTTATGACTACTGCAACCGCTACGGCTTTTATGTAATGGACGAGTGCGAGGTGGAGAGCCACGGCGTGCGCCGCAAGGGCGTACCGGGGGACAGCCCGGTGTGGACGGCGGCCTGCGTGGATCGTATGGAGCGTATGGTACTGCGGGACCGGAATCATCCATGTGTGTTTATGTGGAGTCTGGGCAATGAGGCCGGGGACGGTACCGCCTTTTCTGCAATGAAGCAGGCGGCGCTGGTGCTGGACGATACTCGCCAGTTCCACTACGAGGGAGATTTTGACCTAACCAAAAGCGATGTGATCTCCCGTATGTATCCCACCGCCGATGTGATGGAAAAGTTGGGCAAAAAAGAGCCCATTACCATTTCCCTCTATGACAATATCGCCAATCAGCTGGCAGCGGACAGCAAGCCCATTACTGCTGAGATGTATGAAGGCAAGCCGGTGCTGCTGTGCGAGTATGCCCATTCTATGGAGAATTCTCTGGGCAACTTTGCCGACTATATGGCGGATTTTGAAAAGTATGACAATATGTGCGGCGGCTTTATCTGGGACTTTGTGGACCAGGCGTTGCACCGCAAGGCCCAGGACGGCACGGACTTGTGGCTTTACGGCACGGATTTTGAAAAGGAAGAGCCGCGGCACTGGTATTCGCTGCCAAACACCACGGCCATTACCGGGTCCAATACCTATTTTTGCGCCAACGGGATTATCGGTGCGGACCGCACGGTGCATCCTCAGTATTACGAGGTTCAAAAGGTATATGCCCCGGTGCAGACCCTGGCTGTGAACCCGGACAGCGGCTCCTTTACCGTAAAGAACAAAATGCTCTTTACCAATATAAATGCGCTGGAGTGCCGCTGGCAGATCGAAGTGGGCGGCCGGCTGCTGATGCACGGCAAGCTGGAGCCGATCGATTGCCCGCCTTTGTCGGAAGTGACGGTGTCTTTGCCTTACACGATGGATCAGGTTACCGGGGACGGTATGGCGGTGCTGACGGTGTCCTTTGCCACCACCCGGGAATTGCCGGGACTGGCAGCGGGCTTTACCTTTGCTTGGGACCAATTTGTGCTGCGGCCTATGCCTCAGCCTGTGGCGGAGAAAGATGGCGGCGATTTGCACTACGACCACCGGGGTAACCGGGTAGAGGTGCAGGGCGCCGACTTTGACCTGACCATTCAAAACGGGCGAGTGGTCAGCTGGGTGATCGACGGCAGCCAGCGACTGGTAGCGCCCTTGGAGCCTGCTTATTTCCGGGCGCTGACAGATAATGATATTGATTTTCTCAACTTTGTGCCGCCGCTGATCAAGTTCCACCCTCTGTACGGCTGGCGCCGTGCCCAGCGCCGCACCCACGCGCTGCGTACCGTGGTGCAGGCCGGGGCAGACAATACGGTGGAGGTGCACATTGCCATGTCCACGCCACGCTTGCGAGAGGACTGGATCACATATAAAATATATCCCAATGGTCGGCTGTATGTGTACCACAGTGCCGTGCCCAAGCAGGATATGCTGCGCTTCGGCTTCCAGATGACCTTGCCGGGCAGCTATGAGTATGTAAACTGGTACGGCAGAGGGCCGCACCCCAGCTATCGGGACCGAAAAACCGGAGCTGCGCTGGGTCGTTATCAATCTACGGTGACTGCGCTGGAACACCGCTATATGCGTCCCCAGGAGAGCAGCAACCGCACGGATACTTACGACCTGTATGTGTGTGACAGTCACGGCGAGGGCTTCCGGGTGCAGGCGTACTATGAAACACCCTTTGCCTTTAGCGCTTATCACTACACCACTATGGGGCTGGACAAGGCTGCGCATATCCACGAGATTCCCTATGATCCGTCCTTGACCACATTGAATATTGATGGCGCCCAGTGCGGCGTTGGCGGCGATTTGCCGGGCCAAGGCGCGGTGCGTGCCCCATACCGGGTAACGGCAGGGGAGAAGTGCAGCTATGCCTTTATCTTGGAGCCGATGCATAAAAAGAAATGAAACGCGTATTTGCCCATTTGGGATTTTCGGCGGCGGTCATGCTGCTGATCTTAAACTTCTTTTCCGTCACCTTTGCGTACGTTGCGTTAGGCGTGGTGTTGGCAGCGCTCTGCTTGGTGCTTTCCGTACCGCGATTGCGCCAAGGGGTGAGCGTGTGGCTGTGCCTGGTTGGAGCGGTGGTGGCTTGTGTGACCTTTATTGTAGGTGTTCACGCTGCCTATCTGCCACAGCAACAGTTAGTCGGCCAAACGGCCCAGGTGCAGTTCTATGTGACCGATGTGCGCCGGGGTGCGGAGAAAAACGACTATACGGTCAAGACCACGGCTATTGATTTGCCCGGTGTGCCACAAAATATCCGCTGCACGGTTTCTGCCCATGCGGATCTTGGCGATGTGCCGGACGGTATCTATACCGGCAAGGTGACTTTTGCCTCTACCGGTGAGAACGGTTACGCCGCCTGGGGCAAGTTCAGCGACGGCGAATTCCTTAGCGGCAAGGCTGCCCGGGTGCGTAAGACCAACCAGTCTGCACCCGGCAGCGCAGTGGCGCTTATCCAAATGTGCCACGCCATCAGCAGCCGCTTTGCTGCCGTGTTGCCCGGGGATCGTGGTGCGTTGGCAACGGCGCTGATCACCGGTAGCAAGACAAATTTGTCCGTGGGTGCGGTCAGTCACTTTCGCACCTGCGGTGCTACCCATTTGATGGCGGTGTCCGGACTGCATTTATCTGTGATCGTGGGCTCTCTTTACTGGCTGCTCCGCAAGCTGCGGTTGCCTGCTTGGCTGACTACGGTTTTGACAGGTGCGGTGCTTTTGGTGTATGATGGCGTAGCCGGATTTTCCGCCTCCGTGGTGCGTGCTTCTTTGATGATGGCTGTTTTGCTGGCTGCACGGCTGTTTGGCCGCAAAGCGGACGGATTGAATTCACTTGGTCTGGCGGTATTCCTGCTGTGTACCGATCCCTTTGCGGTAACGGATGTGAGCTTGCAGCTGTCGGTGACTTCCGTTCTGTCGCTGCTGACTTTATCCCCGGTGCTGAACAAGAGCCTTGCCAGGCTGCATATTCCCAAAGTTTTGCGCCAAAGCTTTAGTGCCACCGTGAGCGTGCTGCTTTATACGCTGCCGTTTATGTGGCTGTCCTTTGGGCAGACGGCGTTGTTATCTCTGCTTAGTAATTTGGTGCTGATTCCGCTGGCACAAGTGGCCATGATCGCTGCACTGCTCATGTTGCTCTTTACGCCGCTGCCGTATCTGGTGTATGCCTGTGCGGTGGTGGTGTCCGGCACCACCGGCGGTATGCTGTGGCTGGTGGAAAGGTTTAGCGCACTGGGCGCACCGATTATAGATTTGACCGGGCCGTTGACCTGTGTTGCCATTGCCGGTGTGCTGTTGCTTTTTGGCGTGCACTTTCTGTTGCAACGGCAGCGTTTGGGTGTTACGGCGGCAGTGGCCTGCGCTTTTTATTTGTTGACTTCCTTTGCCGGGTTGGCAGTGGAGCAGGGCAACGCTTACCTTTGTATCGGCAGCAGCTCGGCGCTGCTGTATGATACGCATTATGCTTTGCTGGTAGGCACGCCGGATCAAAGCGCCTACTACGCCTACACGCGCATTCTGCAAAATCGGCGGCTGCAACTGGTGGCCGTGTACCTGCCCGATGATCGGGTGGGGTATTATACCCGCGCATTGACCACTGCGGTGCACCCGGTGAATGTACTGCTGCCCGGCGGTAATACCGCTTTGGCTGTGCAGCCGGAGTGCGAGCATCTGCTCACCGCCACGGCAATGGATACCACGCCTTGGCAAGGGGTGCAGGTGCAATACAGATATAATAAAAAGCGCTACACCGTCTCCATTACCTGCAAGGGCAAGCGGCTCGTGCTGGGCAACGGCACCGACCTGAACGGTGGCGACTTAACGGTAGCGTTTGGTAAGCAAAGCACCGCTGTCGGTACACTGGTATGCGCCAGGGCACTGGCGGAGGACGAACTGCTGACAGTTACGCTGCGGCAGGACAGCGCTTTGCGGATAAGGAGGAACGATCCATGGCTGTGATCGGCGAAAAGGAGCTGCGCGCCCAGTTGAAAAGCGGCACGCTGTCCCACGCCTATTTTATCTATGGCGACGAGGGGTACTTAAAGGACCACTATATTAGCCAAATTAAAAAAAAGGCGGTGGACCCGGCCTTTGCGGATTTTAATATACATATTTATGAAAAGGACGGCACGCAGCTGTCCGATGTGCTCCACGACGCAGATACTTTCCCTATGATGGGCGGCAGTAATCTGGTGCTGGTCTATGACTTTCCCTTTGACAAAAAAGCGGATGTGGAGGATATTAAGGCATATCTTAAGGATGTGCCGGACACCACGGTTCTGGTATTTACCTACCAGTCTTTGCCGGTGGACACCAAAAAAGAAAAGCGCTGGAACAGCATTATTAAAGCTTTTGCTAAGGCTGGGGACGCGGTGGAGCTGAACACCCGCACCCAGAGCGACCTGGTAAAAATGCTGGTCAGCGGCGCCAAAAAGCGGGGCGCTGCGCTGCAAACGGACCAGGCGCGATATTTGATCTCTGTGGTGGGTACGGATATGCAGACCCTGCTGCACGAACTGGACAAGCTGTCTGCCTTTTGCAAGGACGGCGAGATCACGGCGGCGGTTATTGACGATATGGCCACCAAGTGCCTGCAAGCGCGTGTATACGACCTGTCCAAATTCATTATGAAGGGCGACACCGGCGGCGCCTGTAAGGTGCTGCATACCCTGTTTGAACTGGGTGAGGAACCTATACCGATTGCGGCAGTGCTTATCAATAATTATGTGGATATGTACCGAGTGAAGTGCGCCAAGATCGACGGCCGCAGAGCGGACGATATAGCCCGGTATTATAACTACAAAGGGCGGGACTTTGTGCTGAACAACGCCATGCGGGACGCAGCCAAGCTGTCCGTAGGCGCGCTGCGCCGCTCCATGCAGGTGCTGGACGATCTGGACCGAGCGCTGAAGAGCACCGCGGTGGACGCAAAAATCTTACTGGAGGAGGCGATCGTCAAATTGTCCGTGATCGCCGTCAGCGGCTAATGATTCATATTGAGGAAGCAGTGATCGTGGAGGGCAAGTATGACAAGATCAAGTTGTCTAACTTCCTGGACGCCATGATCGTAGAAACCGGCGGGTTTGCTATATATAAGGATAAAAAGCGGTTGCAGTTTATTCGCCGCCTGGCAATGGAGCGGGGGATCATCATTCTCACCGACTCGGATCACAGCGGGTTTCAAATTCGCAATTACATTGCCAAGGGATTGCCCCCGCAGCAGGTGAAGCACCTGTATATCCCGGATGTGTACGGCAAAGAGCACCGCAAGCAAAAGCCCTCAAAGGAGGGCAAGCTGGGTGTGGAGGGGATCGACGACAGCGTGCTGACGGCGCTGTTTGATCGGCTGCAAGTGCGCTATACCACCCAGCTGCCCAAGGATCCCATCACCAGCTATGATCTATACGCCGCCGGACTGGCGGGCACCCCCGACAGCAAACAAAAAAAGAAGAAACTCCTGGCAGCACTGGACTTGCCGGAGTTCCTCTCTACTTCCGCTTTATTGGCGTATCTCAACAGCCGTATGCAGCGGGACGAATTCTTAACTTATGTGGATACGATTTGAAGCCTTTGCTCGGCGCCGCCGGGCAGGGGCTTTTTTGCGCCCAGGGCGTACAGGTCCGTGCACCGGCTCTCCAGCCGGAACAGCGCCTGTCCCTCCGGGGAAAGGGCTTTTACATCTGCCATACGGGTTACGGTGGGAAGCGTGGCAGTGCGCTGCATTTTCGCCAGCAGCGCCTTGCCGGCAGCGTTAAATCCCAGCACCCGCAGGTACGGCGGCGTAGCCGGGTAGTCTCCTTTGCCAATGCCCAGGTAGGCACGCAGCACAATGCGGCGAATGCGGGCGTGGGTGTACCGCTTGGTCTTTATTGTTGTGTACAGTTCCTCCAGGCTGGTGGCGCTTTGCGCAGCCCGAGCCAGTCGGTTTTCCAGTCCGTCGGTTACATCGTCAATGGCGGCCCAGTCCGCTGCTTCCATACGGCGCAGTACCGCCAGCACCGCCCGCTGGCAGTGCTCTATACTGTAAATTGCCTCTGCCGGGAGCGTGGCGCGAATCGCTGAGGCACTGTACAGCGGGTCCGCTGTGTCGTGACCCAGCCCCAGCCGCTGCACACAGGTGCAGGGTAGTTGGGTGCATTCCATATATTCCAGTGCCAAAATGTTATTGGGCGTGTCCAGCAGCGGGCTGTCGATGACTTTGCGCCGCGCTGCCGGGTAGGAGCACCCGGTTTTCATCACTTGTGCGATCTCCCCTTGGTGGGCCTTGATTTCTCCGGCCAGTGCCGTCAACGCTTGCAAATCGGCGCATTCGGTGCCAAAGGCCAGTCGCTCCACTACACCGGTGGCCTCCAGCAGCTGCACCCCTGCCCGGGCAAAGCCCTCGGCAGAGCGGGTGGCGTAGGCGGTGGGCAGTTCCAGCACCAGGTCGGCGCCACCCTTTAGCGCTGCTTCCGTGCGGGCGCGCTTGTCATACACCGCAAAGGTGCCCCGCTGCACAAAGTTGCCGCTCATGACGCACACCACAGCATCGCCGGGGTGGCACTTCACTTGGTCAATTAAGTGTTTATGCCCGGCGTGAAAGGGGTTAAATTCACAAATTATACCGCTGATCATAAAAAAATCCCGTTTTCCCTTGACAATATTATAATATAT
>ENA-OVGB01000431-OVGB01000431.1-human-gut-metagenome-genome-assembly--contig:-NODE-431-length-49104-cov-4.298232_pt1 | contig 49104 bp, 41 predicted proteins | sample MGYA00237767_ERZ505413 | MGnify/ENA primary metagenome ERZ505413 (study PRJEB26158, sample SAMN06016410) | human gut metagenome | biome: human gut; feature: ankylosing spondylitis patient; material...
CCTCTTTTATATGTATCAATGGTTTCGTCTGCTTTTCCGCATCCAAGACTAGCGAGAGGGGTCTAATTTTTCGCTATGGATCCTTGAGTTGTCTCAAACCATGCACACAATGGTGCCAAAACCCATCGGAGCTTCACTAACGATTCCATAAGGTCTCGCAAATGTGGCGGATCATGCAAGGAAAGGTCGGGCAGCATGAGCAAATATCGCAAGAGCAGGGCATTCAGTCCTGAAGGTTTCTTCGAATGCGAGGGCCGTGGCCTGCAGTGGCTTGGCGAAGCGCAATCCAAAGGCGGGCCACGTGTGGTAGACGTGTACGACTGGGGCAAGGATTATCTCAACATTGAACGAGTGAACGCCTGTGGTCCGACTTTGCAGGCCGCGCATGATTTCGGCGCTGCTCTCGCGCGTATGCATGATGCCGGAGCCGATTACTTTGGATCTGCCCCAGCCGGATATACGGGAACTTGTTATTTCGGCCCCTTGCAGGATCCCGTTCCCATGGACGCAGGCGAATGGGATGATGTGGCGACATATTTGGCCGAAGGCAGGCTCCGTCCGATGGTACAGCTTGGTATGAAGCGCCGTGAACTCACTGATTACGATATGGAACTGACTGAGGCCGTCATTGAAGCGTTGCCTGAAATACTGGGCAAGGCGGCCAATGACAAGCCAGCACGAGTGCACGGCGATCTGTGGAGCGGCAATGTCATGTGGTCGGCCGATTCCGGATCCGTGGAAGCGGTGCTGATCGACCCAGCCGCGCACGGCGGGCATCGTGAAGAGGATCTCGCCATGCTTGACCTATTCGGCATGTCGTACTTGCGGGACATTCTCGACGGATACCAGTCCGTACATCCGCTGAAAGCAGGATGGCAGGAGCGCACCACATTGTGGCAGCTCTACCCCATCGCAGGCCACTGCGTGTTCTTCGGCGGTGGCTATGTGAACCAGTATCGCGCTATGTGCCGGTCATTGCTCAAATAAACACGTAGATATGCCTAATGATTGGCTGTTGTAGGCGTGAGGCAATCCGCTTGCTACAGCAGAAACATTGACAAAATAGCCGGTTGCTTCGTTTTTGAAGCAACCGGCTATTTGATATGCGATCTAACGTTTTCTCATCGGATGTACGACATGAGGATAGGGAAATTCAGCGCAGTGCATCCTTCAGCTTGGAGAAGAAGCCCTTCTTCGTTCCGGAAGTCGGGCGTGCGCTTACCGCAACATGTTGGGCATCTGTGTCATGCTTTTCGGCAAACCGTTCCATCAAGGCACGCTCGTCGTCAGTGAGCTTTGTCGGAATCTTCACTGCGATATGCGCCACCAGATCGCCACGCTCGCTCTTGTTGTTAAGATGCGTGACGCCCAGATTCTTCAAGGTCACAGTGTCGTCAGGCTGGCTTCCTGCAGGCACTCTCACAGACTGCTTGCCATCGAACGTGTCGATTTCCAGATCATGCCCCAGTACGGCCCAGCTCATCGGCACTTGGATCCAGCAGTGCAAATCATCACCGTCACGAGTGAAGGTGTCATCCTGAGCGATGCGGATGTCGACATACAGGTCGCCGGCAACACCGCCGTTTTCACCCACCTCGCCCTGATTAGCGAGACGCAGACGGGTATTGTTCGTCACGCCGGCAGGCACGGACACGCCGACATTACGGGTGATACGCACACGACCATGACCAAGGCAGGACGGACACGGATTTTCGATAACGGTACCATGTCCCTCGCAACGCTCGCATGGAGCGGTGGTCATCATCTGGCCAAGCATGGTGCGCACCACGCGCTGTGCGTAGCCCTGACCATGGCAGTCGGGGCACTGTGCCGGCTGGGTACCTTTCTGGCAGCCGGTGCCGGCGCATTCCTGGCACAGACCGAACGTTTTGATTTCAACATGTGCGGTGTCGCCGAACACCGCAGTCTTCAAGTCGATGGTCACTGTGGCCAGTGCATCGCGTCCCGGCTGTGTACGAGGGGTCGGACCGCCGTTGCCACCGCCGAAAGCACCTCCGGCGAACATGTTGAAAATGTCACCCATGTCGCCGAATCCGCCGCTGAATCCGCCATGCATGCCGCCGGCGTTCGGATCGTTCGGGTCCACGCCGGCGTCGAACATCTGACGCTTCTGTGGATCGGACAACACTTCGTAGGCGTTATTGACTTCCTTGAATTTGTCTTCGAATTCCGGACCTGCGATATCGGGATGATATTTGCGGCTCATCTTTCGATAAGCTTTTTTGATCTCGTCGTCGCTTGCGGAGCGGTCTACGCCCAGCACTTCGTAATAGTCCGTCACGGTTGTTCTTTCTCCCTATTGCTTTTCGCGTGTCATTGTGCCATAAGGCGGGGTCAGCTGTTGTTTTGGTTTTCGTCGTGAGCCACGAATGCGGTCAGATATCTGGCAACGGCACGCACTGCTGCCATGGTCGCCGCATAGTCCATATGCGTCGGTCCTATGGATCCGACGAAGGCGATGGGCTCGGTGGAATCCTGCGCTGCAGTGGTGTGATTGCTTGTCTCTCTCCCCTGCTCCTCCGCAGTCTCGCCTTTTGTTACGTCGTCAGCGGTTGCCGAGGTTCGACCGTACCCGCTGGTCACCACGGATGCATGCAGCAGACCGGGCGTGTGCGTTTCGGAGCCGATGGCCACTCCGACTCCATCGGATTGCGGGGTTTCGCTCAACGTGCTCATGAGTTGCTCTTCCAGCGCATCGAACAATGGTGCAAGATCGGCCACGGCACGCTGGTGCGCGAGTCGTGAGGTTCCTGCCATATAGAGTTCGCTCGCGCGCTCGTCGTCGGCCATGCCATCGAAAGCTTGAGCAAGCGTTTCCGCCAGTTTGCTGATGGGGCGGTATTCCTTGCGGGATGACATCTGCCTGACATAGTCCGCGGTTCGTGTCAAAGAAACGCTGGCACACTGCGCGTTGATTTCGTTGACCAGATGCGACAGCACTGTGGTGTCCGGCAACTCGGAAACGTTGAGTATATGTTGCGCCACTCGGCCGGTGTCAGTGATGACGACGGCCAACAGGGTGTTGATTGATACGGGAACGATTTCGATATGCCGTAATGTCGATTTCGCCAACGACGGGGCCGCCACAACCGCGACCTGACCGGTGATCTGTGCCAGAAGGCGGGCTGCGCGCTGCAAGGTGTCCTGCAGATTGACGGATCCCGACAGAAAACTGTTGATGCCACGGCGTTGCGCTTCAGACATCGGCACCACTGTGGCCAAGCGGTCCACGAAGTATCGGTACCCTTTTTCCGTTGGTATGCGCCCTGCCGACGTATGGGGTTGAATAAGATATCCCTCATCTTCCAAGGCGGCCATATCATTACGGACGGTGGCCGAGCTGACGCCCAGATCATGATCTTTGGTCAAGGTGGTCGAACCGACTGGCTCCTGCGAGCGAATATAGTCCTCGACGACGGCACGCAGCACCAACATACGTCTTGACTGCGTCATGCGTGCCTCCTCTTTATGTATACACGATACGATTCAGCGGGAGCCGGTTTTCGGAATATCTGCGATATTAGGAGAAACCGTCTTCCGTAAATACTTCTCCCATTGTATTAGCACTCGCGAGGCGCGAGTGCTAATACGTTCGCTTCCAGAGTACTCGTTTCTCGTTTTTCCCGATAGCAATCTCCCGAAATGCTCGTCATACCACCAATCGAACAGAGCAATCGCACGAGAATGTTAACTGTGAGCGTTAACAGAACACAAACTACCAAAACACGCCAAAAATCCACCACAACGTCACCTCACATCGCTACTATGGAAAACGCAATGTGAGGGCGTCGAGCGCTCGGCACAAGCCGGATACGCGGCCCGACCAATTGGAAGGAAAGTAATCCATGACCGAATTCAAGGAGACCGAGCTGGACGAGCGCGCCATCAAGATGGCCAAGGTCCTGTCGGCCGACGCGGTTGAGCGTGCGGGACACGGCCACCCGGGTTCCCCCGTCTCCCTGGCGCCTATCGCCTACACTCTGTACCAGCATTTCATCAAGCATGATCCGAACGATCCCAATTGGGAAGGTCGCGACCGCTTCATCCTTTCTGGCGGTCATGCTTCCCTCACCCAGTACGTCCAGCTGTACTTCTCCGGCTACGGCCTGACTCTGGATGACCTGAAGAACTTCCGCGGCGGTGCTGACACCCGTACCCCGGGTCACCCGGAATATGGTCTGACCCCGGGCATCGAAATGACCACTGGTCCGCTGGGCCAGGGCTTCGCTTCCGCCATTGGTTTCGCCTATGGCCAGCGTTTCCAGCGTGGTCTGCTTGATCCGGAAGCTCCGGCAGGCGAATCCCCGTTCGACCACAACATCTGGGTCATCTGCGGCGAAGGCGATATCGAAGAAGGTATCTCTGGCGAAGCTGCCTCCCTCGCTGCCAACCAGCAGCTGGGCAACCTGACCGTCATCTTCGATGCCAACCGCATCCAGATCGAAGGCGACACCAATCTGGTTCTGGCTGAGGACGTGCTCAAGCGCTTCCAGGCCTACGGCTGGTATACCGACGAGTTCAGCTTCATCCAGCCTGACGGCTCCTACAAGGAGGACGTCGAGGGTCTGGCCGACACCATCGCCAAGGCTCGCGAGGCCGCTCCGAACCAGCCGAAGCTCATCAAGGTCGATACCCTGATCGCATGGCCGACCCCGGGCAAGACCAATGATCCGTCCTCTCACGGCTCCAAGCTGGGCGCCGAAGCCGTCGCAGGCCTCAAGGAACTGCTTGGCTACGATCCGGAAGAGTCCTTCCATGTCGACGAAGAGGCTCTGGCTCACGCACGCAAGGTTGCCGAGCGCGGCCTCGAAGCCCACAAGGAATGGGACGAGAAGTACAACGCATGGCGCAAGGCCAACCCGGACAACGCTGCCCTGTATGACCGCCTCAAGGCCGGCGAACTGCCGGAGGGCTTCGACAAGGCCATCGATGACCTCGAGGCTACCTTCGAAGTCGGCAAGGGCGTTGCAACCCGTGGCGCTTCCGGTTCCGTGCTGAACGCCATCGCCGCTGTCATGCCGGAACTCTGGGGCGGCTCCGCCGACCTCGGTGGCTCCAACAAGACCGATCTTAAGGGCGCTGCCACCTTCGCTCCTGCCGAGTGCGCCACCAAGCAGTGGCCGGTCTGCAGCCCGTACGGCCGTCAGCTGCACTTCGGCGTGCGCGAGTTCACCATGGGTACCATCACCAACGGCATCCTGCTGGGCTCCCATACCCGTCCGTTCGGTGGCACCTTCTTCATGTTCTCCGACTACGAGCGTTCCGCTGTGCGTCTGGCCGCCCTCATGCAGATTCCGAACCTGTATGTGTGGTCCCACGACTCCGTCGCCGTCGGCGAAGATGGTCCGACCCACCAGCCGGTGGAGCACCTGGCTTCCTTCCGTGCCATCCCGCAGCTTGAGGTCGTCCGCCCGGCCGACGCTTACGAGACCGCCGAAGCCTACCGTTACTTCTTCGAGAAGAAGAACACTCTGCCTGCAGCCATGGTGCTGACCCGCCAGGGCGTTCCGGTTCTTGCCGAAACCGCTGAGAAGGCCAAGGACGGCGTCAAGAAGGGCGCTTACGTGCTTGTCGACACCGAGGGCACCCCTGACGTCATTATCATGGCCACCGGTTCCGAAGTGCAGTGGGCCGTCTCCGCAGCCAAGACCCTGGCTGGTGAAGGCATTAAGGCTCGCGTTGTGTCCGCTCCGTCCCTCGAATGGTTCGAGGAGCAGGACGCCGAGTACAAGGAAGCTGTGCTTCCGGCCTCCGTCAAGGCTCGTGTCTCCGTCGAGGCTGGCGTTGCCATGCCGTGGTACAAGTACCTCGGCTCCTACGGCAAGCCGGTTTCCATCGAGCAGTTCGGCCTGCAGGGCGACGGCGCTCAGAACATGATCGACCTGGGCATCACCGCCGAGCATGTTGTCGAAGCCGCCAAGGCCTCCATTGCGGAAGTCGAAGCCGCCAAGTGATTCGACGGGGAGGGGCATGATGCATGTGTCTCTCCCCTTTTACCGCACAATAAATAAAGATTTGATCCAAAAAGGTATCAAGGAGAAAAAACAATGACTGAAGCAACTCAGCGCACCTCTGACTCCGGTGTCTCGATCTGGCTGGACGATCTGTCCCGCACCCGTATCGAATCCGGCAACCTGCAGGAGCTCATCAAGGACAAGAACGTCGTTGGCGTCACCACCAACCCGTCCATCTTCCAGAAGGCTCTGAGCCAGGTCGGCCCGTACGATGCACAGCTCAAGGAGCTCGGCAAGGTTGACGTTGAGACCGCTATCCGCGAGCTCACCACCACCGACGTGCGCAACGCCACCGACATCTTCCGTGAGATCGCCGAAGCCACCGATTTCGTCGATGGCCGCGTCTCCATCGAAGTTGATCCGCGTCTGGCCCACGAGACCGAAGCCACCGAGCAGCAGGCTGTCGAGCTCTGGGAGAAGGTCAACCGTCCGAACGCCATGATCAAGATCCCGGCAACCCTCGAAGGCCTGCCGGCAATCACTGCAACCCTGGCCAAGGGCATCTCCGTCAACGTCACCCTGATCTTCTCGCTCGAGCGTTACGAGCAGGTCATCGATGCCTTCATCGAAGGCATCGCTCAGGCTGACGCCAACGGCCATGACCTGAAGCACATCGGTTCCGTCGCTTCCTTCTTCGTGTCCCGCGTGGACACCGCCGTCGACAACAAGCTTGAGGAGATCGGCTCCGATGAGGCCAAGGCTCTCGAGGGCAAGGCCGCTATCGCCAACGCTCGCCTCGCTTACGAGCTGTTCGAGAACAAGTTCGCCAACGATCCGCGTTGGGCTGCTCTCGAAGCCAAGGGCGCCAAGAAGCAGCGTCCGCTGTGGGCCTCCACCGGCACTAAGAACCCGGCCTATTCCGATTGCGTCTACGTTGACGAGCTCGTTGCCCCGCTCATCGTGAACACCATGCCGGAGAAGACCCTGAACGCTCTCGCCGATCACGGCAACGGCGCTCCGACCATCAAGGGTACCTACGAAGAGTCCCACGCCATCATGGCCAAGCTCGCTGAGCTGGGCATCGACTTCAAGGCTGTCACCGACAAGCTGGAAGCCGACGGCGTCGCTTCCTTCATCAAGTCCTGGGATTCCGTCCTTACTGACGTCCAGGCTGGCATCGACCGCGTCAACGGCTGAGCTTCTTGCTTAAATGTTAGCGATCTAAGCTAAGGATCCCCCCTGCCAGAATTCTGGCAGGGGGTTTCTGCTATTGCTCTACATGTTTTCAGCTTATTCCGGTACGAGGCGTAAAACCAGTGGCCTGGCGGATCGCTTGAATCGCCTGCGTTTTGCGCCCTTCAAAAGTTGGATTGTCAAGCGTCACCACACGGTCGGCATACGGTGACTCCTGAATGACGCGTACCAAAGTCTCATGGAACCGATACCGATCCGAAGCCCACCGCATTGCACGGAACCCACCATCCACATATTCGGTGATCGGAGGAATCAGCAGCACCAGATCAGGCTTCTCCTGTTCAATCACCATATCGAATGTCGGCTTGCAGCTTGGCGTTCTCATCGGCCGGCAGATAGCGTTCCGCATAGACACGCGTAACCATGGCATCAGTATCAAGGAAAAACGATGCCATGATTGGCATGCGATGCTATTGCATGCTCGTTCTGAGAGAACTTGGAAAGAATCAGCCGCTCGTAATCGAAAGCGGTAAGTTCATCATCGTCAACATTGCAGGCTTCCTCAAATTCACGGGCATACTCGACCGCGATCGGAGCGTCATACAATTTCGACAAGCGTGTCACCAATGTGGTTTTGCCGACGGAAGCCGGCCCAACAACCAATATGATCGTTGTGAACTCGCGACGGAACGATTGATTGATCAGCGGCCACCATTTGCGATTATGCTTTCCGTGCAAATACTTGATTGCAGATCATCCGATACGGCCATAGTGCTGCTCTTGTGGAACCAGACCCATGCGCCGTAAAAACCGTTGGCCAACATGACCACCTGAAGAACGAACATCGACATGGCGCCAGGACCTCCGGCGGAAAGCTGGTTGAACCAGATAACCACCTTGATCACGTCAAGAATAATCCATGCGACCCACTGGCTGCGGTAGCCGTATGTCATGAGAATCTGTCCGACGATACCAAGCGGCAGCAGCGTGCCGTCAAGCCGAACCTGTACACCGCCAGTATGGCTCGACACGAATACCACAATCAGATAGATCACGATGGTTGCGATGACGGCGAGAATGCCTTGCCACCATGTGAACATGCGGGCATTGACTTCCTCATACTCGTTTTTTTCCTGACGATCAAGCTGGCGCTGCCACACCCATACGCCGACGAACTGCATGGTGACGTAGAAGATCTGAGCGAAGATGTCTCCGACGAGATGGTTCATGATGGCAACGATCAGCCAAGTGGCGCAACCGATGAAGCCCCACAGATAGTTGGTCAGTCGCCCACGGTCGACGAGAATGAGATTGAACACGATGCATAGGCCGGAAATCAGACCAATTCAACCTGCCGCGGAAAATCTTTGGACACGAAGAATGACACCAACTGCGCCAACAGCATGACCGCGATCAGGACAAACTCCCCCGGCTTGAAGTCAGTCAGCTCGCGGAACACACGCTTCGGATTGACGACGTTGCCGATTCCTTTGAGCAAATCGTTCACAATATCCCCTTTCACAATGAAACGATGGCTCGGCCCTAAGGCCGGAGCCATCGTAACCCTACTTATGGTCAGTATAACTATAAGTATTTGGGGACGGAGTGTCGCGATGCTGCGCGTACTTCACACCATGAAAGCCCTTCAAGCAATCAAGGTCATCATGCCTGATGATATGTGCTCAAGAAATCACCGATCTCACTTACGGTTTCCTTTAACATCGTGATACGTGGCAGATATACCACCCTGAAATGATCCGGATTCTGCCAGTTGAATGCACCGCCATGACTGATCAGAATATGCTTGTCATGCAGCAGATCCAACGCAAACTGCTCGTCGGAGTGAATATTGAACTTCTTGACGTTCAGCTTCGGGAAGATATAGAACGCCGCTTTCGGCTTAACTGCGGTAACGCCGGGAATTTCATTGAGCATCTGATAGACCAGTTCGCGCTGCTCGTACACACGGCCACCTGGCTTGATGTAATCCTTGACGCTCTGATGCCCGCCCAAAGCGGTCTGCACCACCGACTGAGCTGGGACATTCGAGCACATACGCATGTTCGCCAGCATGTTCAAGCCCTCGATGTAATCCTTCGCAATACGCTTGTTGCCGGAAAGTATCATCCATCCAATGCGATATCCGGCAATCATATGCGACTTCGACAGACCGGAGAACGTTACACAGAACAGGTCCGGAGCCAGCGATGCGATAGAAATATGCTCCAGTCCATCCATGACCAAACGATCGTAAATCTCATCGGAGAAAATAATGAGCTGATGTTCTCGGGCAATGTCGACGATTTGTTGCAGCAGTTCCTTTGGATAAAGCGCTCCGGTCGGATTATTTGGATTGATGATGACAATTGCCTTGGTCTTATCCGTGATTTTAGAGCGGATATCGTCGATATCGGGATACCATTCGGATCCCTCATCACAGATGTAATGCACGGCGGTACCGCCAGCCAAATTCACGCAGGCGGTCCACAGAGGATAGTCCGGCGAAGGCACCAGCACCTCGTCGCCATCATCCAGCAACGCGGACAGCGACAGGTTGATGAGCTCGCTGACGCCATTGCCGGTGAAGATATCATCGATGGAGACGTTCGGAATATTCTTGAGCTGTGCATACTGCATGATGGCTTTGCGTGCCGAGAACAGACCCTTGGACGGTGAATATCCTTCGGTTTCAGGGAGCTGTTGCGCCATATCATACACGACTTCATCCGGAGTCCGGAATCCGAATGGCGCAGGATTGCCGATATTGAGTTTCAGAATATGCGTTCCCGCGGTTTCCATGCGTGCTGCCTCGTCCGCCACCGGACCACGAACGTCGTAGAGCACATTGTCGAGCTTATGAGATTTCGTAAAGGTGCGCATAGTCTTTCCTTCTGTTGATTGCGCTGATGCAGGATTGCTATCATGTTGGGCTTCATCAGACTTGATTGCGGGCAAGGTGGCGACGTTCTGCTCCATGGGAACGTCCTTTCCCATCAGCCAGTCCTCATTGACCTGCAGAAAAGCCGCAAGAAAATGGGCGATATCGGCACGCGGCACGGTTTTGCCGCTCACGTACTGACTCATATGACTTTTGCCAAGTTTGATATTGAACTTCTCAGCCGCATGCACAAAGTCAATTTGTTTGACATTGCGGAACGCCATAGCGACGTTCAACCGGTTGGAGAACGATTCCGCCATACTAGTCCTTTCAGTTCAATTTTCATCAAGCGCTAGTTCAAATCCTAACACAAACCAACTAACGAAATTGCGGAAGTTCAATATCAAATGTAACTATTTCGCATCCTTTTGCGACAAAAGTTCAATTCACGAAGTTCAACTCATGTAACTCTTGAATATCACGAGACATCACAGCAGATTATCTTCAATCCACTGCGCCACACCGTCATCATTATTAGATGGGCAGATTTCATCTGCGATGTTCAACACATCCGGATTGGCGTTCGCCACCGCCACTCCCCTGCCGGATTTACGTAGCATGGCAATGTCGACCAAATCGTCACCGAATGAGACGGTATTGCTCATCGGCGTCTCAAAATGTTCTGCCAGCAAATCCAACGCATGCTCCTTGTTGGCTTGAGGATTCATCAACATCCACAGCGATCCCTCAGAGATATGTACGTCAAAATCGTTGGGCACAAGAGAACCGACCTGATTCCGCTGCTCATCGTTAGGGAAGATAATGAGCTTATCGGCGATGCCTTCAGGAACATCGTCGAAGTCAGTGTATCGCCAGGTCTGTGTTTTCCAATATTTCGTAACATCGAAATTGGTGTATCTCACATCATCCATGACAATGCCGACTTCCATACCGGGCAGTTCATTCAACAGATTCTTGCAGACTTCGCATGCTCGCTGTGAGGAGAATCCGATTTTCTTGAGATGGCCGTCTTCCGGCAGCATCGGCGAAGTGAGCATTTCATAATTTGATGAGGCTGGATTGAAATCGATCAATGCTCCATTGAGATAGGCAACGGCATCAACCGGCAGTTTTTCCACGAACGAAAAGCCTGTGCTGACCGGACGTGCCGTTTCCACAACGAAGGTCACGCCATTATCGTGCATGCGGTTAATCACATCGATGGAACGTTGTGTAAGAAAACGTTCCTCGAACGTTTCGCCATCATGCAGCAAAGTACCGTCCAAATCCGCGACGACCATCGTGGTTTCTTGGGTTTTCTCGATTTTCAAAGACGTCAAATCAATCCTTAGCTCGTATGTTGTAGACAATACTACGATAAAAAACACTTCGGCCCATGACTGTAATCCAGTCATGGGCCGAAGCAAAAAGCCAATCAGATGAGATCGAACTTCGTCATCAGACCGAGGGCAATGATGATGGCAACCCACAGCACCGCGATGATGACGGTCCAACGATTCAGGTTCTTTTCCGCGACACCGGAAGAACCCGCATTCTGGGTGAGACCGCCGCCGAACATATCGGACAGACCGCCGCCCTTACCCTTGTGCATCAGAATCAACAGGGTGAGCAAGAGGCTGAAAATAACAAGAATAATCTGCAGCACAAGCTTGACGATGGCCATAGCGGACACGAGTGAACCTCCAGTTCGTAAACACTGCTGTTAACAATAGCGCAAGGTATTGAGAAAATCGAATAATGACCACACCTTGAAAGGCCAACTCGATAAAAACATTACTCCGCGAGCATCATACTGTCGCATTCATGGTGAGCTGGCAGATTCTGGTGAGCTCATCCACGTTCAGCGCGGCGCCGCCGATAAGGAATCCATCCACATCGGGCTCGCCAATCAATTCTTCGGCGTTCTTTGAGGAGACGGAGCCACCATACAGAATGCGCACGGACTCTCCTACATGCGTGCCGAAAGTTTCAGCCAAATCATCCCGAATCGCCTTGGCCGCGTCCTGAGCGGATTGTGGAGTGGCCACCATTCCGGAGCCGATGGCCCATATCGGCTCATACGCCACAATCAGACGCGACGCTTCCTCGTCGGAAAGATCGCGTGTGACGTCATGCACCTGCCCCACGGCGAAATCAAGCTCAATGCCTTTGCGACGTTCCTCGTAGCTTTCGCCGACGCAAAGAATCGGCTGCATTCCGGCCGCCAAAACAGCGCGTACCTGATCCACGATGTTCGCATCATCTTCCGGATGGTACTTTCGTCGTTCGGAATGTCCGACAATCACATACGAACAGCCGAGGTGGGCGATCATATCGGCAGACACATCTCCAGTGAACGCGCCCTGCGATGTTACGGAAACAGCCTGTGCGCCGTAGTGAATCTTCAAATTGTCGGATTCGACCAACACCTGCACGCTGCGTAACGATGTGAAGGACGGCATCAATGCGATTTCACAATGGCGGTAGTCGAAATGGATGTCACGAAGTTTCCATGCGAGCTGCTGAACGAAATAGGTGGCTTCAAGATGGTCGAAGTTCATCTTCCAATTGCCGGCGACCAGTGGAATTCGTTGCGATGCCATGTGTTTGCCTGCCTCCGTTCTTATTTCATTCAGTGTTCGTACGCCGTGGTTTCGGGTTAGTGAAAACAAGAGGTGCTCCCCCACCTTTTTTGTTGATAAGGGAGCACCTCCGGTTATGCGTTAAGCAATCAGTCGAGCACCTTCAGGCCCGGCAGTTCCTTACCCTCGAGGAACTCGAGGGAGGCACCGCCACCGGTGGAGATGTGCGAGAAGCCATCCTCCGGGAAGCCGAGGTTACGCACTGCGGAAGCGGAATCACCGCCGCCGACGATGGTGAACGCACCAGCTGCGGTAGCGTCGACCAGACCCTGGGCCACGGCCTCGGTGCCGGCAGCGAAAGCCGGAACCTCGAACACGCCCATCGGGCCGTTCCAAACGACGGTCTTGGAATCCACGATCTTGTCGTGGAAGAGCTTCTGGGAATCCGGACCGATGTCCAGACCCATCTTGTCAGCCGGAATGGCGTCGGCAGCCACGACTTCCGGAGCGATGTCCTCATCGGACTTCGGGAAGACCGGGTTCACCACGATATCGGTCGGCAACACGAGTTCGACGCCGTTCTGCTCAGCGCGCTCGATGTAGCCCTTGACGGTCTCGACCTGATCCTCTTCCAGCAGGGAGGTGCCGACCTCGAGGCCCTTGGCCTTGAGGAAGGTGTAAACCATGCCGCCGCCAATGACCAGACGGTTGGCCTTGTCGAGCAGGTTTTCGATCACACCGAGCTTGTCGGAGACCTTGGAACCGCCGAGCACGACGGTCAGCGGGCGTTCCGGCTCAACGGTGGCGCGGGACAGAGCCTTGACTTCCTTCTCGACCAGCAGGCCGGCAGCAGCCGGAAGATCGGCAGCAACGTCGTAATTGGAGCCCTGTGCGCGGTGCACGACGCCGAAGCCATCGGATACGAACGCTTCGCCGAGCGCAGCAATCTTCTTGGCATAAGCGGCGCGCTCCTCCGGATCCTTGCTGGTTTCTTCCGGGTTGTAACGCACGTTCTGCAGCAGAACGACATCGCCGTCGCCCATTGCGGCGACCTTGGCCTGGGCATCCTCACCATAGGTGTCTTCAGCCAGCGGGACCTCGATGCCGAGCAGCTCGCCGAGACGAGCAGCGACCGGGGCAAGGGACAGTTCCGGAACGACCTTGCCCTTCGGACGGCCGAGGTGAGCCATCAGAATGACCTTCGCGCCTTCTTCGCGCAGGGCCTTAATGGTCGGCAGAGCGGCCTTGATACGACCGTCATCGGTGATCGTGGTGCCGTCCAGCGGAACGTTGAAATCGGCGCGAACGAGAACGCGCTTGCCCTTGAGATCTCCAAGATCCTTGAGTGTCTTCATGTATATCCTTTCCTAGCCGCTTGTAAGCGTGGAATGGCCATATTGCCATTTACGAATAATACAAGCCCAAACGAACAAAAACACCATACTGTTCGAAAACAGGCATGGTGTTTTGCATAAAAGATTCAATCAAGCCGACTGGCGGCGCGCCTTTTCGGTTTTCTCGGCGAGCTGCAGAAGTCGACGGATGCGGCCCGCGATGGCATCCTTGGTGATTGGTGGATCGGCCAAACGTCCCAGCTGTTCCAGCGACGCATCAGCATGGTCGAGACGAAGCTGGCCGGCCGATTTGAGGTTGTCTGGAATGTCATCTCCAAGAATCTCAAACGCCTGACGAACCTTGTCGCATGCTTCCGCAGCCGCCTTGGCGCTGCGACGCATGTTGGCGTCGTCGAAGTTGGCCAGACGGTTGGCTTTGCCCCGAGCTTCGCCGTCGGAACGCTTTCCGGTCCACTCGCGTGCGGAGCGCGGCGCACCCATAAGAATGAGCATACGTTCGATGGCGTCGGGATCGCGCAGGGTGACGCGTTCGGAGCTGCGTAGCTTACGCGGCTTGGCGGTGACGCCCAGACGCCGTGCGGTGGAGACCAGTGCCAGAGCGGCCTCATGGTTCGGGCACACGATTTCAAGATAGCTGGCCTTGCCTGGATCGGACAGACGTCCGTTGGCGAGGAACGCGCCGCGCCATGCGGACTTGATCTGCGCGATTTTGCCGTTGATGATATCGCTTGGAAGACCAAGCACCATGTTCTTGGTGTAACGGCTGTACAGGCCGGTCTGCAGCACGAGCGCCGTACTGCCCTTCGGCACGCGAATCACATAACGCTGCACGGTGCCGGTTGGCGTCTGCCTAGAGACAGGAGTAAGCGTGGCTTCATGACCATACAGGTTCTTGATGGTGTCCTGCAGCCAAGCAGCCGCATCTTGGGAGTCGAGCTGCACCTGCACGAGAATGTGGTGATCCACCGAGTGCAAACCATTGCCGAATCGAATCATCGCTGTCGCCTGCGCCTTTTTGGCGATCGGCAGTTCGTTATCGATTGCGGCCAGCTCGCTTTTGACGTCATCCAGAAGAGCCAAGAGCCAACCTCCTACCTTGCTGTTCTTCCCTAAATTGCAGGCGAGTCGCGGAATCATTCCGCACTGCCACGGCTTACTGTGATACCGAATATCTTGGACAATCACAGCCAGGTTTCTTTACATATGGACACTATTCTCTCATAATACGGTCATTTTTCCGCTGACCGCTTATCAAGCTCGCGTGCGGAAACGGAAACCGACAACCCCCTCGCACGCAGTCGCTTAGCCAAAGCCTCACTCATCGCGACAGAACGATGCTGGCCTCCGGTGCAACCAATCGCAATAGTCACATAATGCTTATCTTCCTGCGCATATCCTTCAATCGCAATCGAAAGCGCCTTTTCATACGAGTCGAGGAAGTCCGCGGCCCCTTCGCTGGAAAGTACGTAATCACTCACCTCTTTGTCGCGTCCGGTCAGCGAGCGAAGCCTGGGAACCCAAAATGGATTCGGCAGGAATCTCACGTCGGCCACAAAGTCGGCGTCGATGGGAATACCGTATTTGAAACCGAAACTGAAGATGTGCACGGAAACCGTGGTCGGACCGGATCCGAGCATGGCCTCATATAATTTCGTGGACAGCTGATGGATACTCAATGATGACGTGTCGATAACGATGTCCGCACGTTCTTTGAGATTCTCAAGCAGATCTCGTTCCTCGAGAATGCCGTCAATCAGTCGATTGCCCTGCTGCAACGGATGAGGCCTGCGTACGGATTCATATCGTTTGATCAGCACCTCGTTGCTGGCATCAAGGAACAGGATACGCGTTTTCACACCAAGATCGTCCAGATGGCTGAGCACCGCGGACAGGTCATCGAAATAGTCGCGGGAACGCACGTCGACAACAGCGGCGAGTTTGTGAATATTGGATCCCGTGGTCATCATGTCCACCAAGGGCACCAGCAGTTTTGGAGGCATGTTGTCAACCACATACCAACCCATGTCTTCAATGCTGTCGGCAGCATGCGAACGGCCCGCACCGCTCATGCCGGTGATCAGCAATACTTCAAAACCTTCAGCCGGCGAAGGGGCGCTGGCATGCGTGCCATTCGCCTGTACGTCGATGTCTTTCTGTGCCATCACAGAGCCTCCTCAAGCGCGATGCGCATGGCTTGTTCCAAACGCGCGGTGCAATCCTGATCAACCATACCGCTCGGCGGATCGTCATCCCAGATTCCCGTCATCAACCAGACCTGCACCATGGCCTGATACAACAGCATCTGCTCGCCGCCAATGGCGATTCCTCCCTGTTGGCGCCATGCCTGCATCAGCTTGGTAGGGCGTGGGTCATATACGACGTCGAGCAATGTTCCATGCATGCGCACACCTGGCATTCTCAATGATTCGGCAATACCGTCCGCAGCCAATCCGGGAATGGTGTTTATCGCCACATCAGCCTGGCGCAACGCTTCGATGGCGTGGTCCATGCCGACAATGCTGATCGGCTGTTCCGATGGCATATACCGTTCGGCAAGTGGCTTGAGATCGGCGTTCTTCTCAGGATGGCGAGCCACAACGATGACATGTCCGATCGCAGACATCTCCACGCATGCCGCTAACGCCGACGTTGCGGTGTTGCCGTTGCCGATGATCACGGCCGTTCCCGAACGGTCCGTCTTCGGCGTTATCGCACGTGTCTGATACGAGTGTTCGAAAGCGAGTTCGATGCCGCGTACGTCCGTGTTATATAGCCTGATGAAGGGGATGTTCGAATTGCCATTGACGCAGGTTTTGGTCCAATCAAACACCGCGGTATTGGCAACCATAAGCTCTTTGGCCCATGTATTGCACGGTGTTCCGTATGGCTGGATCATTTTCTTCAATGGCATGGTCAGGCTGAGTCCCGACCAGGTCGGATCAAGCGATTCAAGAAAGCCCTCAAGATCAGGCTCGCCCACCTCATGCTTGTCGTACGACCAGTCGTCAAGATGCAACGCGTGATAAGCGGCATTGTGCAGCACCGGAGACAATGAATGTGCGATGGGCTTGCCCAGAACCGCGCACCGGTGGTTGACCTCGGTCATATTCCCTCCCTATATATTCACCGTCATCATGCTAGCAATCCGATTGTCTTTTTTCGCTACCCAATCTTATTCCATTTCATCTTTCGGACTATTCGACGAAATGGCATTTTCCGTCGACGGTTGCCCGTCGTGGGCGTGCAACGCTTGGTAAATGGCTGCGGCTTTGGCTTTTCCGACGCCTTTGACCTGCTCGAAATCCTCGACATCCGCCTCACGCATGGCACGAACCGAGCCGAAATGGCTCAGTAGGCGCTTCTGGTATGCCTCGCCGACGCCTGGAATATCGTCCAAGGCGGAACGCAACGCGCCTTTCCTTCTGGTCTGACGATGATAGGTGATGGCAAAACGATGCGATTCGTCGCGGACGCGTTGCAGTAGATACATGCCTTCGGATTGACGTTTGAGAATGATCGGATAGTCGTCATCCGGCACCCACACCTCTTCCAAACGTTTTGCCAATCCGCACACGGCCACGTCATCCACACCGCAATCCTCAAGCGCCTTCGCGGCCGCCATGACCTGCGGTTTGCCGCCATCGACCACCACCAGATTAGGCTTGTATGCGAAATGATGCCGATTGGTGTTCTGCTGGACAGTCGGTTCATGAGTCTGGTCACCATGCTCGGATGCCCGACGTTCATTATCCATGCTTTCGCCGGAGTCACCGGCGATATTGCCATGTTGGAATCGTCGCGTCAGCGTCTCGTACAATGCGCTCAAATCGTCGAGTGCACCCTGTCCGTCCGCTCCGCGAATGGCGAAACGACGATATTCGGACTTTTTGGCAATCGCGTCCTCGAATACCACCATGGAAGCGACCTGGAACGCTCCGCCGACGGTATTGGAAATGTCGTAGCATTCGATGCGCAATGGAGCCTGTTCAAGTCCCAAAGCCTTGGCAACATCATTCATGGCTGTGCTGCGGGCGCCCATATCGCTGATGCGACTCATCTTGCTGCGCTGCATTGCCTGCTTGGCATTATCGTTGGCACGGTCCAGAAGCTGTCTCTTATCCCCTCTGCTGGCCACGCGAATGCTCACGGCACCACCGCGCAATCCGCTAAGCCATGATTCAAGCTCTTCACGCCGGGCCGGCTCGATGGGAACAATCACCTCGCGCGGCACCGGAGAGATAGGAGCCAACAAATCCGCACGACCGGTCTGATCCTGCCGCTCGTTACGTTCCCTGGTAGCTTGCGCGCGTGCCACCGCATCGGTCGCCGTCACGATTTGCGTCGATCCGATGGCATTGCGTTGTTCGGTGACAACAGTCGACTGCGAAGCCCTAATCGTCTCCCCTGCGGTTTCCGAATACACCTGCACAATAAGGTCGGCAATCAGCTCCTCATCCGTCACATCCTCAACCCGTTCCACACTCCAATTGCGTTCACCTCGGATGGAACCGGCACGCACGTAAAACGCGTGCACGGAAGCTTCCAGCTCGTCCGAATCGACGCCGAAGAAATCCGCATCGACATCGGAATCGAACACCACGGCATTCTGCTCAACCACTGTGGATAGCATCTGGATCTGATCGCGCAACCGAGCCGCTTTCTCGAACTCCAACTCGTCGCTGGCCTCCTTCATTTCACGCGTGAGCTGTGCGATATACGATTTGCCGATGCGACCGGTTAATACGCCAATAAGCTGTTCGCACATCTTCCGGTGTTCCTCGACGCTGATACGTCCAATGCAAGGGGCCGAACATTTGCCGATGGACGCAAGCAAACATGGACGATGAGTGATTTCCGCCTTATGATAAACGTTCTGCGAACAGGTGCGCACAGGAAAAGTCTTGAGGAGACGGTCGAGACTGTGACGCAGATCCCATACTTTGGCGTACGGGCCGAAATATCTTGTATCGCGGCGTTTGCGGCTTCTGGTCACCCACACCCGCGGCACGCGTTCACCGGATGAGATCGCCAGATACGGATAGGTTTTGTCGTCGCGGAACACAACGTTGAATCGTGGGTCAAACTCTTTGATCCACGTGTATTCCAACGTCAATGACTCAAGTTCGGTACCAACGACCGTCCATTCCAGGTTGCGGGCCGTCAATACCATGGTTTGAGTGCGGGGATGCAGCTGATACAACGGTTGGAAATAATTGGTCAAACGGTTGCGCAGGTTTTTCGCCTTGCCTACGTAAATGACCCTGCCTTCACCATCTCGCCACTTGTATACGCCCGGCTGCGCCGGAATGTCGGATGTTTTCGGACGAAACAGGTCACGTGAATCCCCCAGCAGAGGCGCGCCGTTCTTGTTTACGTCTTTGCCGGGAGAATCATCACCACCGACACTGAAACCGTCGCCGTTCAACTGTTCGGCGGTTTTGCGCCAAACCTCCTGGCTGTGCCGCTCGATGGGTGCGCTCACAGCATGCCCTTAAGGAACTTGCCGGTCCAAGACTGTTCGCATTGAGCCACCTGTTCCGGCGTACCTTCGGTAACGATGGTGCCGCCTCCGTCACCGCCTTCCGGCCCAAGGTCGATGATCCAATCGGCCGACTTGACCACATCGAGATTGTGTTCAATGACAATAACGGTATTGCCCTTATCCACCAATCCCTGCAAGACAAGCAGCAGTTTGCGCACATCTTCAAAATGCAAACCCGTGGTAGGTTCGTCAAGAATATACACGGTTTTGCCCGTAGACCTTCGCTGCAACTCGGTCGCAAGCTTCACACGCTGCGATTCGCCGCCGGAAAGCGTTGGAGCAGGCTGTCCGAGTCGGATATACCCAAGTCCGACCTGCACAAGCGTGTCGAGATAGCGGGAGATGGAGGGATACGCTTTGAAGAACTGGGCAGCCTCTTCGATCGGCATGCCAAGCACGTCGGCAACGGATTTGCCATTGTATTTCACCTCCAACGTTTCGCGGTTGTAGCGTTTGCCATGGCATTCCTCACAGTCCACATACACGTCCGGCAGGAAGTTCATTTCGATCTTCAAAGTGCCGTCGCCATGGCATGCTTCGCACCGGCCACCCTTGACATTGAACGAGAACCGCCCCGGACCGTATCCACGGACTTGCGCTTCAGGGGTTTTGGCGAACAGCGTGCGGATCTTATCCCATACTCCGGTATAGGTGGCCGGATTGGAACGCGGGGTGCGTCCGATCGGATTCTGGTCAACGTGGATCACTTTGTCGCACTGGCCCACACCTTCCACACGGGTATGCTTGCCGGGCACGATGCGCGCACCGTTGAGTTTGTCGGCAAGCACCGGGTACAGAATCTGATTGACCAAAGTGGATTTACCGGAACCCGAAACACCCGTCACGCAAGTGAATACTCCCAGTGGGAAGTTGACCGTCAAATCCTTCAGATTGTTTTCGCGGGCTCCAACCACGCGCAACTGCTTGGTCTTACGTACTTTGCGACGGGACTGCGGGACCTCGATCTTTCGGCGGCCGGCAATGTAGTCGCCCGTAACCGAACGCGGAGCGTCAACGAGCTTTTTCGCGGGACCGGAATAGATCACTTCGCCGCCATGCTCGCCAGCTCCAGGTCCGATGTCAATAACCCAATCAGCGTTCTTGATAGTGTCTTCGTCATGCTCCACAACGATCAGCGTGTTGCCAAGATCGCGCAGATGATGCAGAGTGGTGATCAGCCGCTCATTGTCACGCTGGTGCAAGCCGATGGATGGTTCGTCGAGCACATACATCACGCCCACCAAACCGGAACCGATCTGGGTCGCCAAACGAATACGTTGCGCCTCGCCGCCAGACAAGGTTTTGGCGGCACGAGACAGTGTCAGATAGTTCAGTCCGACGTCGTTGAGGAATCCAAGACGGGCACGAATCTCCTTCAACACCTCGCCGGCGATCTGCGCGGCCGACCCTTCAAGCTGCAAGCCGTCCATCCATGCGAGGCTTGTCTCAGCGGACATGTCGCACACATCGGCAATGGATTCCCCGCCAACGGTCACCGCCAGCACTTCCGGACGAAGCCTACGGCCTTGGCATGCCTGACAAGGTACTTCACGCATATACGATTCGTAATACTGCTTCATCTGATCGGAGTCGGTCTCGTCATGCCTACGCATCAGCGTACGCACCACGCCTTCGAAACCGGTGGAATATTCGCGCATACGACCCCAACGGTTACGATACGAGACCTGCACCTTGAAATCACGCCCATACATAATGGCTTGACGGGCCTCTTCCGGAAGATCCTTCCAAGGGGTGTCGAGATCGAAACCCATCTCATCGCCGAGCCCCTCAAGCACATGGCGATAATATTCGCCGGTGCCTTTGGTCATGCCCCACGGTTCGATGGCGTTCTCATTCAGTGTCTTGCTGGGATCGGGAATCACCAGTTCCGGATCAATCTCCAGCTTGTATCCGATGCCCGTGCATACCGGGCAGGCACCGTACGGGGCGTTGAACGAGAACGTGCGCGGCTCAATCTCATCAAGTTCAAGCTGATGCCCGTTCGGGCATGCGCGTTTTTCGGAAAAAGGCTTACGGCGGTCAGGATCCTTCTCATCCAAATCCACAAAATCGGCCACCACGATACCCTTGGCGAGCTTCAATGCGGTTTCAATGGAATCGGTCAGACGCTGACGGATGCCGTCCTTGACCACCAGTCGATCCACCACCACTTCGATGGTGTGCTTTTTCTGCTTGGTGAGTTTGATGTCGTCGGACAGCTGCTTCATTTCGCCGTCAATCAGCGCTCGTGCGTAGCCGTCGCCCCGCAAGAGTTCAAGCAGATCCTCGAACTCGCCCTTACGCCCACGGACGACCGGCGCGAGAATCTGGAATCGTGTGCGCTCCGGATACTGCAGCAACGCGTCCACCATCTGTTGCGGCGTCTGTGCGCTGACCAACGCGCCGCATTCCGGGCAATGCGGAATGCCAGTGCGGGCAAACAGCAATCTCAGATAATCGTAAATCTCGGTAATCGTGCCGACAGTCGAACGTGGATTGCGGTTCGTGGTCTTCTGATCGATCGACACCGCAGGGCTCAAACCTTCGATGAAATCGACGTCGGGCTTGTCCATTTGCCCCAGGAACTGCCTTGCGTACGCCGACAGCGACTCCACATATCTGCGTTGGCCTTCGGCGAATAACGTATCGAAGGCGAGCGAGGATTTGCCAGAACCCGACAGTCCGGTGAACACCACCATGCGATTGCGCGGAAACTCAAGATCCACGTTCTTCAGATTATGCTCGCGAGCGCCTTGGATGGTGATTTTGAGGTCGTTGGGCAGGTGCTTGAGGTCGGCTGTAAGTGAACCGTTTTTCGTTTTGAGAGGGGCTTTTTTGATTTCTCTTGCGAGGAATGCGTCGCTGGTGAGAACGCGTTCGACTATGACGTCGCCGTTTGCTGCGTTGTTGCGTTTGGTTGCCACGGCTTGCCTCCGCTGGTGGTTGTTCTTTGTTCTAGTTGTTTAGGATACCTCATTTTCGTTATGATTTCGAACAGGTGTTCTATTTGTGGTGTGTTGTGTTCCATTGGTGTTGGTTGTGGAGTATTGTCATTGCGTCGTTGATGGGGATGCGTTCTTGTTCGATTCGTAGGTAGGTTGTGTTTTTCCCGGTGCAGAGTTGTTCGTATAAGTTTCTTTCGTGTTGTGTGAGTCCTGGTGTTGGTTTGGGGTCGCGTGTTTTGAGGGGTTGTTTTTTGGTGTCGAGTTTGGTGCCGTATGGTTCGTATGTTTTGTATGCTGTGCTGTCCATGAGTATGGAGTCGCAGGTGATGCCGGTTTGTCGTAGTTCGGAGAGTATTTCGAGGCCGTCTGCGTCTATGTCTCCCCAGTAGATGATGTGGGGTGTGGTTGTGATCCAAGGTAGTAGTGTTTTGATTCGGGTTGCCGCGTGTCCGCTGCCGAATATGCAGATGGCGTGTTCTGTTGTGGGTATGGCTTGGTAGGTGTCTTTGTTTTCCACGATGATGATGTGGGTGATGTCGTGTGGCGCGCCGTCTGTCCATGGTTGTGTCACGATGAGGTCTGGTTGGTTGTGGTGTTGTGTGTCGAGGAGTCGGAGTCGGATTTCTCCGTGGCGGTCGTTGAGGGCTAGTTGTTCTCGTTTGAGGAGTTTGCAGATTGCTTTGCAGCGGTTTGATGTTGTTTTGCCTAGCCATTTTGCGCTGAATCCGGGGATGGGGACCATGCGTGGGGTCATGTTTTCGGTGTTGTGGTTGGCGAAGTAGTGTGCGGCTTGTATGACGAGGTTGAAGTCGGTGTCGTCGTGGTTTTTGAGGATTTTGGCGATGTTTATGGAGGTGTTGGAGTCGAGGTTGAATTGGTTGGTGATGGTGTGTGCGCGTTGGTGTTCGCGTTGGTAGAGTTTGCGTGTTTGTGGTGTGGTGATGTTGAGGGCCGTGTTGAGGTCGGGTATGGTTACCGAGTCGATGAGTTGGCTGGTTTGTCGGACGATTCCGTTGGAGATGACTTTGGTTTTTTCGCTGGTTTCGCAGTGGTGTTGTTGTGCCCAGTTGCGGATGGCTTCGTCTTGGGCGCGGATGTGCGTGTAGTGGGCTTCGAGTTCGGTTTGTTTGGGTAGTCGGATGGTTTTGCGCAACGGCCAGGAGGTGTTGGCGTCATACATGTGCTTGGTGAGATAGTCGGTGACGTATCCGTTGAGTTGGCTGTGGATGTCGCTGTTGGTGGTGCTTCTGGCCGTTGCCATGGGTTATGCCTCCGTTGTTGGTTTCGCGGGTGCGGTGGTGGGCTGTGTTTCGTCCTGTGTGATGGTTTCGCTGTCGAGTTCCTGTAGGTATGAGTTGTCGGTGGATGGGTCTTTGTATGCGACGTATGCTCTGTTGGCGACGTTGAGGATTTCCGCGGTTTTGCTTTCCGGGGCGGAGACGATGATTTGGAAGCCGAGTCGGGGTAGTACGGCGAGCGCGCGTTTGGTGTAGCGGCCGTCGGCTTTGATGAGTGCTTCGTCGAGGAAGAGCGTGGTGTAGGTGGGGCGTGCGGTGAGGTCTCCGCCGAGTAGGTAGATGAGGGCTGCACCGTAGACGAATGAGGTGAGTTCTTGGAGGGCTCCGCCGGATTTTCCGCCGGTAGAGCTGATGCGTTCGTCGGGGGCGTTGTCGTGGTGCACGATTGCGTAGAATGAGCTGCGTACGCGTGGGTCGAGGTTGCGTGCGCCGTATGCTTTGATGCCGTTGGTGTCGTGTATTTTGTCGAGTTCGTTGTGCAGTCTGTTCACGAATGTTTCGCAGTTGTTGAATGCTTTGCGTGTTTCCGTGGGATTGTCGCTTGCGTTGCGCGTCCAGTCTTCCAGTTTTGACAGGATGCGGCTGAGGGTTGTTTCGAATTGTCGGTCGATTGGGCTGAAGGTCACGTCGAGTGATAGTCTGCCGCCTTGTGGGCCGAATTGTTGTCCTTTGAGCATGCTGTTGATGCGGTTGAGTTGTTCTTTGATGTTTTCTTCGTCGGTGCGTAGCGCGCGGTTGAGCTGTTGGAAGCTCATGTAGAGTTTTTTGACGCTGTTGGCGTATTCTTCGTCGGTTGCGGCGCGGGTGACGAGCATGTTGAGTTCGTCGAGTTCGTCGAGGAAGTATCGGTAGTCTTCCACGCTTGCCATGACGGTGTTGTCGTCTGTGGAGTGGTTGTTGAGGTAGTCGTCCATGATGCGTTCCGTGTCGGCGCGCAGTTGGTTGGATCTGGCGTCGATTTCTTGGATTCGTGTGCGTGCGATGCGTGCGATGTTGCGTAGCGCGCGCGTGTGGAATGGTGTTTCGCTTTCATGGTCGAAGAGGCCTGCGATGAGTTTTGGCCGGTCTTGCGCGCGTACGGATGCGCCGAAGCAGTTCTCGTATGCGTCGGCGAGTAGGTTCGATACCATGCTGGATAGTGTGGCGTCGTCGAAGTCGTCGTTGCCGTAGGCGTCGAGCCATGCTTGTTCGGCTTGGACGGCGTGTTGGGCCTTGTCGAGGTCGTCTTCGGCTTGGTACTGGTTTCTGTTTTCGGCGGTGGCCTGTTGGTTGAGCTGTTTCAGTTCGGTTTGCAGTTGGCCGAGTTCCGGGTCGTTTTCGATGCGTTCGATCTGCCTGCGGATTCGCGTTTCCTGTTCCCGTAGTCCGTTCACGTCGATTTTGCTCCATGGCATGTCGGCTACGATTCGTGCGAGCTCGTGCTCGTCTTGCAGCAGGCTGATGGTGTTGGACATTTGTTCGCTTCGACGGTCGGCGTTCTGCAACGCCTGCTCCGCCTTGTCGAGTTGGTTTTTCAGTTCGGCCAGGTATTGTTCGTTCATGAAGCCGATGACCTGGTGTAGTCCTTTGCTGCCGTGGAATCCACGGTCGCCGGATTTGATTTGTCCGTCGGCCTGCACTTGTCGTTCGTCATGGTTCATGTCGTCGATGGCGTGCATGCAACGCGCGTCGAACCGTGGCGACGTCGTCTGGTTTTTCAGCCATCCGGCGAACGGAGAGTCCTCCTGGTATTGCAGTTTCGACGACATCCAGCCTTCGCTGGCGGAGGATTCGTATTGCATGCTGGTGTCGATGAACCGCCACGTGCGTCGTGTCATGAGTTTCGGGTCGATGGCGCTGATTTTCGCCGCGAATCCTTGCTCGTGGCGTTTGTCGACGAGGATGGTCTGCGCGATGGGCGCGTAGGTGACGTTCATTGCCAGACGCCACTGTTCGTTCTGTTCGTTCACGTCCATCAGTTCGGCCACATACGGCAGTTCGGACGCGTCCAATCCGGTCGCCCGCATGATAAGCGTGCGCGCGTCGTCCATGTCATCGCTGATGCGCGTCCTGTGCGTGAGTTTGCGCTGATAGTCCCGTCGTAGGCTGTCACGGTCGCGCTGGCGGTCGTGACGCTCCCCTACCAGCTGCTGGAATCTGGCGTTCGCGTCCTTCAACCGTTCCTCGTATGTGTCGAGCGTTTCGGCGAGCATGGCGCGTTTGGCGTCCCATGTCTGCTCGCTGTCGGGAAGCCTGCCTTCGACCTGTTCGAATCGTTCGGCTATGGCATGACGTTGCCTGCTCGCCTCGTCGATGTCCTGGCGCACGCGTTGAAGATCCTTGCCGAGCTGCTGCAGACTGCCGCCGTCGATGCCTTGGATACGTTCCTTGACGGCGTCGATTCGCGTGTTGAGCTCGCCGACGCGCTGCATCGCCCGATCGATGGCCTCCTGCGACTCCTTGACCTTGCGCTGCGCGGCCGGCAGACCAGCGCGCACTTCGCTGGCCATGCGCGAGCGCGCCCATGCGGACAGTGTTGCGTTGCCATGTTCGCTGTCGGGGTTGATGGGTTCGTATTCGCGTCGTTCGCTGGTTTGCTTTGCGTATTCGCCGTAGCGTGTCTGGATGTTTTGCAGGATGGCGACGCGGGCCATTTTGTCTTCCATGCTGTGGAAGTTTTCGTTGAACCGGTTGTAGTCGTCGACGGTTTCGTGGGCGAGGCGGATGGATTCGGGTATGTCGAGCACGCCTTGCTTGAAGATGTCGTCGAGTTTTGAGGGGGCGTCCGCCGATTGTATTTTGTGCAGGAGGCGGCAGGCGTCGGCGCTTAGGCCCATGTCCTGCCAGATGGAGGCGTGGAATGCCGCGGCGTTGGTGTGCGTGGTGCATTCCGGATAGGTTTTTTCGAACATGGACCGGGTGAATGGTGTGTTGCGGTACTGGTCCATGAGTCGTGGGTCGATGGTTCGGTTCCAGGTGATGTAGCGGCGGCGTAGTCCGTCTTGTCCGTCTCCGGCGTTCAGGTAGAGGAATTTGCCGCAGGAGAGCAGTCCTCCGTCGGTTTTGTTCACGTAGGTGTCGACGATTGCGCCCCAGATGTTCTGTGGGGTGCCGTCGGCGTCTTTGCCGCGCAGGAAGATCGGCGTTTCGCCGTTTTCGCTATCGCTTACGCCGATCATGCCACGCAGGTAGGTGTAGTCGTTGCGTTCCGAACGTCCGGAGTTCGACGCCTTGTTGTAGGGGGTTCCGGATGGGTAGAGGAGTGAGATTTGCGCGTCGACGAGTGTGGATTTGCCTGATTCGCTGGCGCCGGCGAGCAGGGTCACCGGCATGGTTTCGTCCATGGATGGGCGGAATTCGTGCCAGCCGCCGTATGAGCCCCAGTTGACGATTTGTCGGCTTTGTAGCATCCACTTGTCGGAAACGATCTTCATGTCGTCTGCCATCAGTGTTCCTCCTCGTCGAAACGGTTGTCGTCGGTGTTGAAATCGAATGCGTCTTGTTCTATGTCTTCCATGGGCCTGTCGTCCGGGCCGGCGTTGGTGCGGCCGTCGGCGGATGCGTTCTCGTCCGTGGTTTCGGATCCGAGCCACTGGTCGGCGAGGCCGCGGTCGAGCACCATGGGCACCAGTGGCGTGAGGACGTACATGTCGTCGTCTTCGATCGGCGCGAGATACCCGTAGGTGCGCATGCGTGAGATGATGGACGTGATTTTCTTCGCAGTGCCTTCCTCGTCGTTGCTGGCGGTGAGGAATCCCGCGCCGGTGGCGAGCAATGCGCGGATGTCGTCGAAGCTGATAAGCCAGTCGCATGGTTCGGCGTTCTGGTTTTCGTATTCCAACGCTTTGATGCGTAGCGCGGCAAGCGTGGCGGCCTCCTCGCGGGTGAGGCTCATACGTGTTTTCAACGAACGGATGCATGTCTCCGAGTCGGTGACCGGCGACGCGTACATGATGCGGTATTTCGTGTTGTCGACCAGTCTGAGCATGTCGTTGTTGAGCGAACGTTCCACGACCTCACGGTTCTCGCAGGCGAGGTCATACAGGCTGCCGTCGATGTAGCGTTCGCGTTTGAGCGCGATCGCGGCCATGCGCGCTTCGACGGGCATGTCGCCGGTGTCGCCGTTGAACAGCGCGGTCGAGGCCTGCTGGCTGCCGGCCTCTTCCAATACCGGCTCCCCTTCTGTCAGGATCGTTTCCTCGATGTTGGCTTCGATATAGTCCGTCATGCTTATCTCTCCTCGATGATGTCGTCGAGCGTCGTTTCGGTGGTGAGAATGGGTTTGGTGCGCCATACGCGTTCGCTGCCGTCGATCGATATGCAGCGCCATGTCACGTATGACGAGTCGTCCTGCGTGCGCAGGGCGCTGAGGAAGCCGACCAGTTCGCTTTCCCTCCGTTCGGCTTTCGGCAGCTGGTTGAAGCTTGCCGCGAGGTCCACGAACATGCCGTCCGATGTCGTCACCGGATTGCTGCGGATAAGCCTGATCATGCGCGTCAGCCGCGGCCCGCATATTTCGACCATGTTCTTGAGGTCCGGCGCTTCGATGGTCGCCGCTGGGGCGTCGTTCAGGCTGGATGATGCGGCGCGCGCCATTGATCTGGCCGGACGAGATGGCAATGTCGGGAATTTCGCCTGCCCGGCGTCCGTATGGTAGGGCCGGCTTTGGTCATTGGGATGGGCTTTGGCTTCGGCGCTGGTCTTTGCGAACAGCTGGTTGAGTTTGGCGAGCATGGTCCGGTAGCTCGTGTCGGTCTGCTGGCGTACGAGACGGCTGACCGCCTCGTCGGACGTGCGGATCTGCCGGCGCACGTCCTCGATGCCTTCATAGATGCGTTTGAGTTCGGAACGCACCTGGTTGAGCAGCACGCTCGGCTCGCCATCCAAATAGGGGTTTCTGGCGATGTCCCGCACCGCGTCGTCGATCTCGCGCCGGCCTTCGTCGGTGACGATGACTTGGAACGCGTCTTCGAAACGACGTCCGCTGTCGGATTCGCGGAACGCACGTCGGTATTCGTCATGGTATGCGGTGAGGATGCTTTCCACGCTCATGGCGCCGGCCTGCATGCGCCGTCGGAGCGCGTCGCCGTTGTCCCGTTCGGAAAGGGCGAGCTCGCGCAGGTCGATGGGCACTCCTCGCAGAGTGTTGTGAATCACGCCGATGATGTCGCCGACCTGTTCGGACGTGAGCTTTTCCAAGGCCTCGCTATGTTCCAGCTCGTCGATTTCCTTCTGCCGTTCCTCAATGTCCCTCTTCAGCAGGCGGATGCGCTCGCGCGGATCGGCGGTCAACTGCATGCGAGCATGCTCGATTTCCATGATGATGCTGTTGGCCTGCGCGCCGGACAGCGCTTTCGTGGTGTCCTCAAGCCGGTCGAGCGCTTCGATGGCACGGTGCGCTCGCGCTGTGAGACGGTACAGGTAGCGGTGCGAGGCCACATCCATGGAATTGGCGAGCCAGGCGTAGTCGCCTTCCCCTTCGCGGGCGAGGTCAAGCAGGACCGAATGCGCGGCCTCGCGCGCAGTCTGCCCGTCTTTCAGCGTGTAATCGTCGGTTTCGATGAGCCGGTTGAGACTGCGTGCGAACCGTTCTTCGACGATTTCGCGCGGCAGCTCCCCCGTCAGCGGGTCGAACGTGGAACGCAACAACGCGACGTACAGCATGGAATTGTTACGCAGCAGCAACCGTAGGACACCGGTTTCGTATACGGGTCGAAGCCGTTCCATCTCCCGTCTGATCTCAGCCAACAATACGCCTTTCCATGTGTTCGATGCCTTGGCGGCAAGTCTCCATTCTAAACGAAAACAAGGAAAAGACGCCGCAGTTACAGTACGAATGCGACGTCTTTTCCTGTCATGGAAGAGGGAACCCGGCCCCATCTAATTTCCGGCTAGATGCTCATGCTCATAAGCTGGGCCGCATACTCCTCTACGAGTTCGCTGTCCCGTTCCGTCCACTCGTGGCTGGCGGAATCGTCCGGCACGAAAATAATGTCGCTGTTCTCGTTCATTTGTTTTACCTCCGTCCGTTCCGCTCTCCCCCGGCATCGTTGCCTGTTTTGGCGGAACTTCTCCTAGCCTCTCGCATGGATTATCTCTTTTCAAGAGAACGTTCACATTGTGGTCAAACGTTTTCTCAACAGAGGAGGATTCCAGTTCGGATTTCGGTCGGGATGAATTGAGGATGACGCCCGGATTTGCGGTCGGATATGAAAAAAGCTTCCTTCCGGAAGCTTTCGAATGGAGCGGACAACGGGACTCGAACCCGCGGTCTCAACCTTGGCAAGGTTGCGCTTTACCAACTAAGCTATGTCCGCAAGTTGTTTCCACCGTGGTGGGCAACGAGTAGAAAATATACATGAAGCATGCCAACTCCGCAAATCGCGGCGTGTCGCGCTATTTTCCAACGACTTAAGCCGATGTTATGCCATGGTTCGCGGAGCCGGTGCCAACGATACAACCGGCATTCCGACCGATATCGCCCCTGGTGCGTCCTGTTGCCACATGCCTTGCCGTTCCACCTTTGCGTCCCCGTTGCTTTCTTCGCCTTATGGCAGGCACCCATTATCCAACCATGGCGGATAAAGCAAATGTCGTTGGGGGCGTAAGCGGTTGACACGGATTGAAAGCGACTAGGCGTCCCACTGACAACGGGCGAGATCGACTCGCAGTCCGGAAGCTCCGGCGTTCGAGTCTTTCATCTTGCCTGACTCGCTTAGTTCGGGCATACCTTTCGGAGAGATGAAGACAACGCCTTCCTCTTCGAGCAGAAGCCGCTGTCTTTCCGGACCGCCGAACGCGAATCCGGGTGCCAACGAGCCGTCTCGGAACACCACACGATGACATGGAATCACACCCGGCTCAGGATTCGAATGCAGGGCATAGCCGACAAAACGCGCGTTGCGTGGCGCTCCGGCCAAAGCCGCAACCTGCCCATAGGTGGCGACTTTACCCTTCGGAATGCGCCGCACCACCTCATAAACACGCCTGCTGAACAATCCCTTCTCCATTCGTTGTCCCATTCCTCAAGAAACTAGTCGAGGATGACGCCGGCGGAGAGCATTTGCTGGCGGGCTGCGATGCCGAGTTCTTCACTGACCGGTTCGGTCAGGTTTTCGATGACATGCACTTCAAGTCCAAGCTTACGGGCGTCCAGCGCGGTTTCCTTGACACAGTGCGATTCGGCCAAGCCAACCACGTCGACGCATTCGATACCCGCGGATTCCAATGCAACGGCAAGCGTACGCCCTGTAGCCATGTCAGAGGCGACCTGTTCGCGGGAAGGAATCGAATCCGTATTATCCTCGTATCCTTCGAACCCCGAATATGACGGCGAATACTGTCCCTTCTTGAAATGATGCTCTACATGCAGCGCGGCGATCGCTGGATGAAGTTCGGCGCCGGGAGTGCCGGCCTTGCCGTGCACGGGCCACGTATCCACATAGTCGGGTTGCTCCGACCAGTGTGAGCCGGGCTCGATATGCCAATCCTGCGTGGTTGCGATGTATTCGTACTCGCCGCGATGCGCATTCACGTAATCCGCGATACGTTCCGCGACGGCATTGCCACCGGCTACACCCAGTTCGCCGCCTTCGCAAAATGTCGGCTGCACATCCACAATGATCAAAGCTTTCTTCATGTTTGCTCCCTTCCGAATTTGCCTGCTCACCAGAATAATCTGATTGTTACGCTTCCGCGCAATCTATTCCATTTGCGATTGCGTACCACGCGGTGGGATTCACGTGGTTACAGGCGTTCGGTATGATGTTCGATTGGCGTTTGGCCTTATGAAATGATGGGCAGGCCGTTATGTGCGGCACAGCCAGTTTGGAACGACAGTAACGAAAGTGCAGAGGTGTTGAGGCATGGCAATTGAAGCGCAGGAGCTTGAGATTCAGATCGGCGCGCGCACGTTGCTGCATCCCACGAATTTCCACGTCGCCAAGGGCGACAAGATCGGTCTGGTCGGACGTAACGGCGCCGGCAAGACCACGCTCACCCGCGTGATCACCGGCGACATGCTGCCCACCGCCGGCAAAGTGCGTGTATCGGGCAAGCTCGGCTATCTGCCGCAGGACACGCATGCTGCCGATCCGGAACAGACCGCGCTCGACCGCATGATGAGCGCGCGAGACATCGCTTCCATCATCAGTCGTATCCGCAAGGCTGAAAAGGAGATGACCGATCCGGATCCGGACGTCATGACCCGAGCAATGAACCGTTACGACAAGGCTATGCAGGATTTCGAAAAGGCCGGCGGCTATGCGGCTCAGTCCGAAGCGACCGCAATGGCGGCAAGCCTTGGCCTGCCGCAGGAGGTCATGGGCCAGCAATTGGGTATGCTTTCCGGCGGCCAACGCCGTCGTATCGAATTGGCACGCATTCTGTTCTCTGATGCGGACACACTAATCCTTGACGAACCGACCAACCATTTGGACGCCGACTCCATCGAATGGTTACGCGGATACCTGAAGAAATACGAGGGTGGATTCCTGGTCATCTCCCACTCCACCGAACTGTTGGACGAAGTGGTGAACAAGGTATGGCATCTGGATGCGCAGCTCGGACAGATCGACATGTATTCCCTCGGTTGGAAAGCCTACCTGCATCAGCGCGTGGTTGATGAGGAACGTCGCCGTCGCGAACGTGAAGTGGCCGAGAAGAAGGCGGAACGCCTCATGCAGCAGGGTATCCGCCTGCATGCGAAGGCGACCAAGGCCGTGGCCGCGCAGAACATGATGCGTCGTGCGGAGAAACTTCTCGAGACCACGTCCGAGGCACAAAAGCAGGAGAAAGTGGCGGATATCCGGTTCCCGGAGCCGGCTCCGTGCGGTCGCACGCCGATCATGGCGAAGGATGTGTCGAAAGCGTATGGTTCGAACATTGTATTCGCCGGCGTGAATCTGGCTATTGACAAGGGCTCGCGTGTGGTGATTTTGGGATACAACGGTGCTGGTAAGACCACCACCCTGCGTCTGCTCGCGCATTTGGAAGAGCCGGACACCGGTTCCGTGGATTACGGTCACGGCTGCAAAATCGGCTATTTCGCGCAGGAACATGACACGCTTGACCTGAATGCCACAGTGTTGGAAAATCTCATTCATGTGGCTCCGGAACTGAATGATACGCAGGCGCGTTCGATTCTTGGCTCGTTCCTGTTTTCGGGCGATGATGCGTTGAAGCCGGCTCGCGTGCTTTCCGGTGGTGAGAAGACTCGACTGGCGTTGGCTACTTTGGTGACCAGCCGTGCGAACGTGCTGCTGCTTGACGAACCGACCAACAATCTTGATCCGGCTTCACGCGATGAGATCCTCAAGGCCATCGCCAAGTATGAGGGTGCTATTGTGCTCGTCACCCACGATGAGGGTGCGGTGCAGGCATTGAACCCTGAACGTGTGCTGCTCATGCCTGACGGCGACGAAGACCTGTGGAATGATTCCTATCTGGAATTGGTCGCCGAAGAGTAAGCCGAGTAATTCGAGTTTTATTCGGATTGTATTTATGCCGGACGCGAAAACGTCCGGCTTTTTCTTTCCACATGCGTTTCGAGCACGTTCGGTATTTCCGTATTTGTCTTGGGGTCTGCGAACAATCTGTGATTTGCAAGCGGCCCCGACTCATGAATCGCATCTTGCATGCCCATTGAGGGCTTGAGTCGATCCGTTTGCCAGGAAGTCGCCATTGCGATCGTCCGAACCTTTTCGGATTTCGTTGTGCGCCCCCTAGCCTTCCGCGCTCCTGTTGGAACATGACGTGCGGAACAGACCAGAGGGGCCGATGCAGCAACACATCGAACGCATAGCGAAAGGAAGTTCCGTGCCACGTAACGGCAAGGAGGGCATTCTCTTCAGTTTCATCATGTCCGCGATCATGATTTATGTGATGGCGGCACTCAATTACGGCGTACGTATCGGTGACGTCGGTGCGGCGGCGTGGAGCTACGCATTGTTCAACTGGCCGTTGGCCTACGTGGTCGGCATGATTTGCGATTTGTGCATCTGCACGCCAAGCTCCCGCGCGATTATGAATACATTCTGCGCGGCAACCGACCGTGCGGTATGGAAAGGCATCACGGTCAAATTCCTCATGGTGGTGCTGATGACCGTGTTCATGACCGTATTCGGCGCCATCATGGCATTCGGTTTCACATTCGGCGCGTTCACGGGATTCTGGCGCATGTTCCCCTACAATTTCACCATCGCGTTGCCGATTCAGATGCTGATCGTCACACCATTGTCCGGCAAGATAGTTCACGCCATCGGCGATGCCGCCGGATGGAACAAGTCCGCGCAACAGCATGTTCCCTCTTTGGATGTCAAGACCGTTGCCGATGTGATGCAGCATGACGTTTACACGGTAGCCTCGGATGCCGAGGTACGTGACGCAGTGCGCATGATGTTGGAAAAGAACATCAGCGGCATGCCTATCGTCGATGACGAACGCCACGTGGTCGGCTTCATCTCCGATAGCGACGTACTGTGCCGCTTCGCACAAGACAACGCGCCGGTTTCCGACATTTCCACGCTGGTCACTGGCATGGCCCGCGGCGAATTCCCGGAACTGTCTCACGCAGAACTGCTTGATATGAACGTCATGGTTATTGCCGCAAAGCCGGCCGTCACCGTGCAATCGGATGCCAATATCGCGCAAGTCTGCCAAATGTTCGGCTATCAACAGTACAAGAAAGTGCCGGTGGTTGAACAAGGCAAGCTCGTGGGCGTCGTCAACCGTGGACGCCTCACCCGCCGTTCCTTCGAAGCATGCCTTGGTACTGCCGAATAGCAATTAAATAATAACTAAATACTGCAATAAGTGGAGGGCGCCGAATCTGTCAATCGACGCCCTCCACTGTTTATCTCATTCCTTATTGCAATCAAACCGAATCATGCGCGATATGCGCAAGCCTTCACCGGCTTCGCTTGGTGAGCGGCTCCCAAGGTTCAAGCTCGACCGGCTGATCGGCCAGTATTTCGCGTGTGGTCTCATCGAGATACTCCTTGCGAATGATCAGTTCGGTAACATAACGGTCGAACCAAGCATCGGACGCCACATAATAGCCATCCTGACCATTATCCTTGCCCCAACTGTTCTCCACCTTCCAACGGTTCGGACGCCCGTCAGCATCCAAATTCACGCCAGTCAACGTCATGGCATGATTGCTTGGGCAATCACCATACTCCAATCCCTTGGCCTTGTCGAACGTGAATTTCGTACCGAAAAGCTGGTCAACGCGCACGGTATCGCAATCAAAATAGCCATCGCCACGCAACGAGAACTGCATGCAATCACAAGCGAACCAAATCGGATGACCGTCACTGATCTGACCCACAGCAGCCTTCTTGAACACGTCAAGAGGCACGTTCGCAAACTCCATATCACCCGCTTCCGCCACATTGGCGGAAAAACGAATACGATACCGCTTGCCAAACGGACGACTCTCCATCGGCACATTGCATAACGTGACCAGATCGTTCACATCCACCGGCACGTACTTCTTATAAAACTCCATCGGAGTGATACCGAATTCACGAATCTGCGGACGCTCATCCTTACCGGTTTTCGCAGCCTTTTCAGACGGCCCCTCCCCCGTGGTTTTCTTCTTGCCGTCATCCTTGTCATCGCTCATACGCGCAAGAAAATCAAAACGCTCCGGAGGCTCACCCAATGCAATCGCACACATGCGATACACCGTAGCCATATCCGCATTCTTCAACGCACGCAACTCATCCAACGACGTTCCAGCCGCATGACGGTCACGCAAATCGGACGCGAACTCACGTAGCTTCGTATTCAAATACTGCTTGAACGCATCCGAACTCTTCGAATTAGCCGACTCCGGATAAGCACTCTTCGGCACCAAACCATACTTGTTCACCAAATCAGCGAACATCTGCCACCAACCACCATCATCGGCCGGACCATAATTAATCGCCTCGAACACACGACTATCCAGCGGCTCATCCAACGTGGCAAGCACATTCTCCAAATACGTGTTCGACTTCTCCATCGCATCCCAGAAAAACAGGTAGGTTTCCGAAAACTCGAAATCCTCCAAATTCCAACGATGCATCAACTCATAACGCAACGTATTAAGCGCCGCAAACATCCAACAACGCCCCGAACTACGCTGATTGGTGATACTCCCCTGCTTCAGCTCGATGGAGAAATCATTCTGCAGCACGCGCTCGCCCTTATAGTCGGTGGCTGCGGCGAGCACACCGGATGATACTGCCGCGTTGGCTGCCACCAGATTGGCGCGGTCAGCATTGAAGTCTGTGGAATACTGTTTGAGCAGCGCAGGGTCGAGTGCTTTGACGTCACTCATGGTTCATGGTCCTTTCGATATGTTCGATTTCGGATTCTATGTCGCGCAGGCGGCAACGCAGGTCGGATTCCACGTCTACGCCGTCACGTTGCGCTTTGCGGATGATGGCGATGATTTCGTCAGCGTAAGGATGATCGCCATCATGCTGTTCGTCCATTTGACTTGCGCTTGTTGTGAATGCTGTTTCAAGCTGATCGCAATACTGCGATTTGTGTACTCTCGATACGATTTTCGTGGCGCGCGGCAATGCGCCTTGCGCGTGGGAGATGCCTTCGAGCATGGACTTGCGATGCTTTTCCTTCTGCTTCATCGCTTCCCACAATTTCAACGTATCTTGCGCATTTTCCGGTGCTGGCGCGGAAGCGTCGGCAGCATCGTCCGTTTGAAAGACGTGCGGATGTCGGGTGATGAGCTTATCTACGAGACGATTGCACACTTCGTCGATGCCGAACGGATCCTGCGCATCCACGGCACACACTTGCGCTTGGAAAACGGATTGCAGCAGCATGTCGCCGAGTTCCTCACGCATGTTGTCGCGATCGTTCGTTTCCACGGCGTCGATGTATTCGTAGGTTTCTTCCAATAGCGGCTTAAGCAGACTCGTGTTGGTCTGCTCGCCGTCCCAAGGGCATCCGCCTGGTTCGTGCAGAATGCGTACGACCTGCTTGACACGGTCCAACGCGCTAGGCGCATCGCGTACAGGGGCAAGTTTCAAACAGTGTTCGAATTCTTCGGGCAACTGATAATCATCATGTGCGGCTTCAGTCATGCCACTGATTCTTCTCGCATGTGCCGACCATGCGATCGTAACCGTTAATGGGCAGATTCCTCCACCCACTGGAGAATTTGGTGCGCTCATGTGCTCGTCAGCGGGAAGAATCTTCCAGTAGCTGGAAGATTCGGGACGTTCACAGTCACCTCAGCGTGCTGGTGATCTGGTCGACGGTTTCGCCGTCTTTGCGTGCGACGGGCTGGAGGATGGTTTCGTCCTCGGATGCGTAGTAGTAGCCTTCGGCGGTGACTTCGGTATCACCGTTCCATGTGTTGTGGGTGGTGCCGTCCACGCCGGCCCAGCGGAGCGTGCTGGTGCCGGTCACGTTCTCGCTGATCGAGCTGCCGTTACGGCTGGTGGTGACCGTGTTCGCCACGTTCTGCGTGTCGCCGGCCTTGGTGGTCGTGCCGGATGCCTTCGTGGCCACGCTCAGCGTGTAGTTCGGCGGGGCGGGCTGGTATTTGTCGAGCACGATCACGACGATGCTGCGGGTCGAGTCGACATGGCGTTCCATGATCTTGTCGACGCTGTTCGACGGATCGTCGCTGAAGCCATCGCCGGTGTGATAAGACTGAGATCCAGCGTAGTTGTAAGTGTTCGGTGCGACGTACTTGTACCAGTTGTCCTTCCATATCTTCGCGTCGTAGACGCCGGACCCGTTCCACACGCTGGTGGTGGACCCGTTGCCGGACGCCGCGCTCACGGCCACGACGCGGCAGTCGCCGTCGCCCTCGCCCGGATGCCTCTGGCGGAAGCCGGCCACGCATTCCGCGTTCGCGTCGCTCAACGCCTTGGCGGCCTTGCCGGCCGAATCGTCCACGCGCACGCCCCGCGCGGCCATGGCGCGGCTCACGCTGTTCAGGTCCGTCGCGGAACCCCACGACCCCGTCGCGTCGTCCTTGTAGGCCCAGAACTGCGCGGACGAACCGCCACCGCCCGTGCCTCCCTGATCTCCGCCGCCACCGGCGTAGGCGGTGCCCGCGGTCAGGCCTCCGGCCAACGTCGCCGTGGCGGCGAGCAGGGCCAGCGTCTTCCTTCCGTTACTGTTCTTGGAACCCAATGTTCCTTCTCCTTTCAGAGATCCATCTGCAGATGTTCACCCCACTCCCGGTGGGGTCGGACAGGAGAACAAATCCCGTCCAAACACTTCACATGCCCAGCCGTCGACAAACGTCGATATCGGATTCGTTTCCGTCATCCACCTGCTATGCAACCCGGTTTCGGGCGTGTCGGGTTGGACATTTTCCCGGAAAGCTGCGGATACGAAAAAGGGACCCCGAAGGGTCCCTTGAGAAGAAGAGTCGTCTGAATCAGTGCTGAATAATGTTCCCTGGATGCCAGCTGCCATCCGGCTCTACGCCGTACCCTCCGCTGCTTGGAACGAAGTCGGGCGCGCTGCTGCTGGAACCACCGCTGGTCGAACCCGACGTGCCGCCTGAATACGAGGGCGTGTACGACTGTTGGGGCGCCGAATACGACTGCTGCATCTGCGTCTGGGCCTGTGCGGCGGCCTCCTCGGCCTTGCGCTGCGCCTCCTCGTCCGCCTTCGTCTTCGCCGTCACCGAGTCGTTGACCTTCTTCGACGCGGCCGCGATCTTGTCCGCATCCCTGGCCTTGACTGCCTTGGACAGTTCGTCGCACGTCGCCGCATCGGCGACCTTGCCGTCCGAATCCTTCAACAACCGTTCCGCATCGGAAACGGTCTTCTCCAGTTTCGAATCGTTCACGGCCCTGACCGCGTTTTCCAAGCTCTTCTCGTGTTTCCCGTACCAGCCGGTGTTCTTTTCAATCAGGCTGGTCTTCGACTCGTAATCCGCCTTCGAATCGGCCACGCAGGCGACCACGTCAGGCTCGTTCGCCTTCAACGCTTCGGCCAACGCATCCACGGTCTTCGCATCCGCCACCTGCTTCACGGTGATCTGGGAGGCTGTGGCCGCGTCGCCATCCACCAGCCCGGAATACGAGTCCGCCGCCTTGCGGTAGCTTTCCGACGCTTCCACACACGCCTGTCTCGCCTCGGCCAGCTCATGGTTCGCGTAGGTCTTCCAAACGAACCAGCCGCCACCAGCCAGCACAGCCACGGCCGAAGCCACGGCGATCACAGCAGGCTTTCTGCTCTTCTTCTTGTTTTCAGTTACATTCTTTGACCCGGCATCGCTTATATTCGGGTTGGAAACTTCAGATAGTTTTCCCTGCATACTTGTGCTTTCGATGAGTTATGTCACATACGTTTTAGGAAAAAGCGGATGGGAATCGTTCGTTCCCATCCGCACATCATTTTCTAGGATTTTATGGCAAAAACCTACTTGGCGTGGCGTGCCATAAGACCGTAACGGCCGTCACCACGACGCTTCAGCATGAGCGTGGCTCCGGCGGTACCGGCGGCCATAATGGTAAACACGGCGGTCTCCATCACGTCCACGCCCGTGTCGCCAAGCTTGGCCTGCGTGGAGGTCTTCACGGCCGCCCTGTTCGCACTGTTCGCACTGTCCGGAGTATCAACCGTGATGGTCGTATCCTTCGACGGGGTGACAACCTTGTGGGCCTTGTCGTACGCGTCCTGCGCGGATTCCGCGTCGGACTTCGCCGTGGCCAATGCGGTTTCGGCTGTCTTCAGCGTGGCGTTCACTTCAGCCAGAGCAGCCTGGGCGGCATCCACATCGGCCTGCGCGTCAGCCGCCGACTGGTCGGCATCCTTCTTAGCCGACTGGGCGGCATCCAGTTCGGACTGCGCCGCATTCGTGGCCGGGTCGGAAGCATACGCATCATCCACCTTGGATTGAGCGTCCTGCACATTCTGCTGGGCATTATCATAAGCGGTCTGGGATTCGGATACGGCCGTGTTGGCCTTGTCGAGCGCATCCTTCGTCGGATCGGCGGCCGTCTCATCTGCCATGGCGGGCGTGGCCATACCGGCCACCTCGGTCAAGCCTGCGATGGTCGCAACGGCCAGTTTCTTCGGATTCTCCATATTCTCCATTTTCTCCATCCTGTCTCCCGGAGCGTTATGACAGGGGCGCATGCGTCCCCGAATGCACCACCCACCCTACCACTTTAGGGGGTAAGTGTGTCTCGCATCTCGAGATAAACAAACCAATCGCATCCGAGACATACCTCCACCTAGACGCCTTTGCTTCAAGAAAACGGGTTTTACGATCTATTAGATATGGGGGTAATCCATTAGATTAGAGGAATCATACGAAAGGAAATGTAATGAGCTATAGCATTGAGCAGTTCATACTGGATAGCGGCATTACTCGCGCCGAGGTTGATGAGGCTAAAGCTCGGATGTTGGAAAGGATGCATATGTATGGGCTCAAGGAGACGCATAACAAGAAAGCACATGAAAAGGAGGAGCTGGCACTCCGAACTCATCGGAATGCCAGCTCCTCCTGAAAACCGTATCGTCGCCTCATACTCTACGCCTCATAACCATAGGTACACCGCACACCACTACGAGACGATTTTGTGGTCGGCGCGGTAGAGGTCGGGCTCTACGTAGATTTCAAAACGGAACCACGGCAGCGCGGTACGCACGCTTCGTTCGATTTTGTTCACGGTTTCAACATCGTAATCGCGGTCGAGCTTGCTGGTCTGCACCTTGACGCACAGCAGAATGTCATCCTCGGACATATGCACGGTCTGCATATTCAGCAGTCGTTCCACACCAGGCGTTGAAATAACAGCCTGCTCAATCTTCTTGCGCGTATCCGAATCGACGGCCTCACCAATCAACAGCGAACCGGATTTGAACATGAGCAGCAACGATCCCGCAATCAATACAAGACCAACCATCAAACCGCCGAATGCATCAAATATCTCATTATCAAACAGAATCGCAAGACCGATGCCAGCCCCTGCGAATGCCAAGCCGATCAAAGCAAGCGTGTCTTCCATAATGACGGACGCAAGCTCCGCCGACTTGGTACGCCTCCAAAAACGGAACACACCCATATGGGCCACACCCGTGCGCTCCATACGCTCGTTCGCTTCCTTGATGCTTTGATGCAGGCCGTAGCCTTCCAAACAAGCGCTGATAAACACCACGATAAACGCCACCAGCAGTTCCATCTGGTTGACGTCACGCAGTGCGGGGTCTTCGGCAATGGCGAACAATTTCTTCACCGCCTCCGAAGTGGAGAAGAAACCACCGACGAAAAACAGCAGCGTCGCCACTACGAACGAAGCGAGATATTTGGCGCGGTACAGACCGAACGGATGATCGCCGTCCGTCTTATGCTTGGAGAAGCGACCGCCTGCCATGAGCACGATTTCGTTGGAACAGTCGGCGATGGAATGCACCGATTCGGAAAGCATCGCGGACGATCCGGTAAAGAACGCCGCAGCGAGCTTGGCGATGGCCACACCAATGTTGGCTCCGAGCGCCGCTTTTACGGCCGCTCCTTGATGTTCTGCCTCCTGTTGGCGAATATCGTTCGGATTGCTCGTACTACTGTCGTTGGAATCTTGCGATTCGTTCATTGCCTTTCCATTTCTTTCTGGAGTTAATACAAGACATATTCAATCATACATAGGGTGCTGTCATAGGGTGCCACCCGGATTGACACGCTTGCAGGTTCAGCGAAAAATCACTTCCTTGCACAGCGGATAGCCCCACGCGAACTGACATGCCATAGTCAGGAACTTCACCAACACCGCATTCCATCCGAATGCGGAAGGCAGCCATGCCAGCATGATCGAACCGAACAGGTAATTCCAAACCCACAGCAGCATGAACAAAGCCACGCTACGGCCGAAATTGCTGGACGATTTGAACGTGACATTGCGGTTCATCAGGAAGTTGTACGAAGCCGACAGCACGATGGCCACGCCGTTCGCGATGGCGGATGGTACGGAAAGCACATGCAGCAAGGTGAACGATCCGAATTCCACAATGGTTTGCGTTGCCGACACCAACAGATATTTGCCGAGCGTTTTCGGCTTTTTCGATGATTCCTGATTGGAGGATTTCGGATTATCCGACGTACCACTTTGCGCTGCCATTGCCTGCCGCCCGGTCCCATCACTCATATCAACCCCCCACCGAATCATATGTCGTTCAATCGCAAAACACTATAATGCGCCCGTCTCATATTCCCGACGTAATCGTGCATTTTTCTGAAGGATTGACTAGTCTTCCCTAGGTATTTTCACTGACAGCACAACAAGGAGCATCCAATGACGTATTCCCAGAACGCGCCGTTCCGCGCCGACGTGGTCGGCTCATACCTGCGTCCGGCAGAACTCAAGCAGGCTCGCGCCGATTTCGCAGCAGGCAAGATTGACGAGGCCGCACTCAAGGCCGTGGAAGATAATGCCATTACCGAACTGGTCGCCAAGCAGAAGGCCGCCGGTCTGCACGTCATCACCGACGGTGAATTCCGCCGTGGCTGGTGGCATCTCGACTGCATGTGGGGCTTCGCCGGCGTGGAAAAGGTGTCGATGGACAAGGGCTATTTCTTCCACGATGAGGAGACCCGCGCCGAATCCGCACGCCTGACCAGCAAGATCGCCTTCGACCCGGCCCACCCGTTCGTTGAGCATTTCAAGTTCATCAAGCAGTTCGAAGACGACACCGCCATTGCACGCCAGACCATTCCGGCTCCGGCACAGCTGTATGCGGAGCTGTTCCGCCCGGAGAACATCGCTTCCGTGCACGAGTTCTACGGCGACACCCAGAGGGATTACGACGAGCTTGCCGACGACAACGCCAAGGCCTTCCATGGTCTGATCATGGCATTGTATGAGGCCGGCTGCCGCAATGTTCAGCTGGATGACTGCACGTGGGGCATGTTCTGTGATCCGAACTTCAACCAGCATTACACCGCCGATGAGTTCGCCGCCATGCAGGAACAGTATGCCGCCATGAACAACGCCGCCATCGAGGATCTGCCAGAGGATCTGGTGATCACCACGCACGACTGCCGTGGCAATTACCACTCCACGTGGGCTTCCGCCGGCGGATACGCCACTGTGGCCGACGTGCTTTTCGGCAAGGAAAACGTCGCCGCCTACTACCTGGAGTTCGACGATGATCGTTCCGGCGACTTCGAGCCGCTCGCCAAGGTTTCCGGAGATAAGAAGGTTGTGCTCGGTCTGATCACTTCCAAGAAGCCGGAACTTGAGGATCCGGAAGTGATCAAGGCTCGCATTGCCGAAGCGGCCCAGTATGTGCCGCTTGACCGCTTGTGCCTGTCCACCCAGTGCGGTTTCGCGTCCACCGAGGAAGGCAACAAGCTTACCGAAGAGCAGCAGTGGGCCAAGATCGCGCTCGTGCAGTCCGTCGCCAAGGACGTATGGGGCGAGTGATGATCGCACACGCGTAGCGCGCTTGTAAAAACATATAAGGGGCTGTTTGCCAATCCAATCGTGACTGGCAAACAGCCCCTTTCGTACTGAAGCGAACGAAATCCTACCGCAATCAGCCTTGCATCTGCTCCGCTGCATCGTTGATGCAACGAATCGCATTCAGCGTACGCGGATACCCGATATACGGCATGCACTGCGAAATAACGGCAATCAGAAATGCCTTCTCATTGCCTACGCCCATATTGGCCTTCGCATGAGACGTCAGCTGCGGCTCGCAACCGCCCTGCGCGGCAAGGAAGCACAACGTGATCATTTCACGCTCACGCGTGCTCAAGCCACCGCGCGTGTAGTAGTCGCCGAAGCAGTTGCAGGCAAGCCACTTGTTGATGTGTCGCGTATCTTCGGGGCCGGATTGCGTGAATCCACGCATTCCTTCACCGAAGATTTCGATCTGCTTGTCTTCGCCCGCCCTGGCACGCGTTTCCGGCGTGGTGGTGCCTTGCGGTTCAAGCGGAAGATGCACGTTGGCCGCGCCGAGGAAGTTGTTGAGTCTCTTCAGGAACGGCAGGGTTTTGCCGAAACCACAGTATGCGGTCGCCTGATACACCATTTCCTTGATGGCGATGGACGACAGTCCGGTTTCGTAGGCCACCGGCAGCATCATTTCGAAAGCATCCAAGCCTTGGCATCCGACCAGCACGGCAAGAATGGCCAAAGAGCGGGTTTTGTCATCCAAATCAGGATGATTTGCTCCCGGTTCGTTCACCACTTCGTCATAAGCGAAATTCGAGAAGAATTCAATGAATTCCGGATCGGTTTGCGACAATGTCCTGTCATTATTCCAGAACGAATTCATCCGTTTGTGCAGCTCTTCAAACAAGATTTGCTTCCTTTCGTTTGATTTGCGCTTATTCTATCGTCGGTATATTGCTCAGACCTCACTGATGCGCAGCAGCGACTTTACGGTGCGGCGCTCGTCCATGGCCGCGTACGCTTCCTGAATATCGTCGAGCGTGTATTCGGAGGTGTAGACGATGCCGGGATTGATGTTGCCGTCGAGCACTTCCTTGAGCAGTCGCTGCAGATCGTACGTGCGCACCGGTGCCGGACCGCCGCGCAGACCAACGTTGCGGTAGAACAGTCCTGGAATATCGGCTTCCACGCCGTGCGGCAAGCCAACGCGCCCGACTACAGCGCCCGCACGCGCAACCTTCATGGCAGTGTCGTTCGACAATGCGGACCCTACGCATTCAAGCACGGCGTCGGCACCGTAACCATCAGTCATTTCCAGTACCTTGGCTACAGCCTCGTCGCCACGTTCCTCCACGAAATCGGTGGCACCGAATTCGCGTGCGATACGTTGGCGGTCGGCATGGCGGCTCATGGAAATGATGCGGGTGGCGCCCATCAGCTTGGCGGACAGCACTCCGCACAGGCCGACCGCACCGTCGCCGAACACGACTGCGGTGTCTCCCGGCTTGATTTCGGCGGAAGCAGCCGCATGGTAACCGGTCGACATCACGTCAGAGAGGGTGAGCAGCGATGCGAGCATTTCGTCGGAGAAGCTCTTCGCGTCGCCCGGAACGACCACCAGCGTGCCATCGGCCTCGGGAACGCGCAGGTATTCCGCCTGGCAGCCCAATCCCTCGTCTCCGAAATATCCGCCGTGGGGGCAGCTGGATTCGAAACCGGCCTTGCATACCGGGCACTTGCCGCAGCTGAACGGGAACGGTACGATCACGAAATCGCCCGGCTTGGCCACGGTCACGTCGTCGCCGATCTGCTCGACCACGCCGATGGCCTCATGTCCGGCCTGAGTGTTGGGTTCCTTGCTGCCGTCGCGGTAGAACCACAGGTCGGATCCGCACACGCATGCGCGTACCACGCGGATGATGGCATCTCCCCCATCGATGATGGTCGGTTCGGCATGCTCTTCGCATGCCATCTGCTTGACTCCCTTGAAGATCGCTGCCTTCATGAGTTGCTCCTTTGTTATACGAATTGAATTAAGGTAACGTCTGCGATGACGCCTCGACTTATGCGTCAGCCTTGCTACGAATCTGTTTTTTCACTGTTTCGATGACATCGTGGTTTTCCTCCAGAAGTCGTTGCGCTTCGTCGTCATGGCCTTCCGCCACGGCACGCCAATACAATGTTTTAAGGGAAACATAGGCTTGCTGCATGCGGATGCTTTCGGCTTTTGCGGCCAAACGCAACGCCTGCGCGTCCAGTAGCGCCATTTGCCTGCGCGCACCTTCGGTTCCGTCGAAACGGTTTTTCAGATACTCGCGCATGGCGTCAAGCGGCATGCCAGTCGCAGACAAGCAGGAAATAGTGACCAACGATTGAATGTCTTCGTCGGTGTAGGCGCGATGGCCAGAACTTGGGTCACGTGCGATCGGGGCAATGATACCGATTTGCTCGTAGTAGCGCAAAGTGGATTCGGGAAGTCCGGAAATCATGGATGCTTCACGAATCGTATGCCATGTTGAAGTGCTCATACCCTGCACTGTAAAAACTTAAAGTGCTTGAAGTCTAATTGGCGTGTTGCATGCTATCTCATAGCAAAAGAACATGTAATCCTGACAATTAGCTAAGTTGCGTCTGCAAAGCGTAACTTACGTGTTCATCGTAAGGAACATCAGACCACGCTGTTTTGGACGAATGCCACCTCACAACAAAAAGCTCTTATGCTGCTGAGTTGAATGAAATCGTGCGGATTAGATGTACTGGACTGGACCGTACGCCCGGATTTGGAATATTTGTAACGATATTTTGGATACAGGGAAATCCATGATGCGTATTCGGCAAACAACACGTCGTATAATACCTTTCGTCGTTCCTGCCCGAGCCGCGCAGGTCGAGGAACGGCCCACGGCGACTGCCGCGATCTCCGACTCACGGTGCACGGCATCGACCAACGCAAGGATTCATTATCATTATGGCGAAGCCATTCTCTAAAACCGTTATTCATAATACAGACGCGAAGCTGTCGAAGCAGGTAAGGCAGCCTTTGAAAACAAACCAAGGAATACACAAGGCCCTCACATGGCGTGTGGTCGATATCGCGGTCGGCGCGGCGGTCGGCGTGATGTCGGGAGTGATGTTTTGGGTGTTCGACGGCCTGTCGTATGGTCTTTTTCCGTTGATGACTTTGATTCTTCCTGGTTCAGCGGCGCTACTTCATGCTTTGTTCTACTTCCCCGCCACGCTGGGCTCTCTGATCGTGCGCAAGCCGGGAGCTTCGGCCTACGTGCTTTTGGTCGCATCGTTCGTCGAGGTGGTACTCGGCACGAAATACAGTGTAAGCCTGGTGGTAATCGCATTGCTGCAGGCGGCAGCCGCAGAAGCGGTATTCGCACTGTTCCGCTACCGTCGTTGGACGCTCGGCGTCACCATTCTGTCTGCTTTGGCGATTGGAATCGTCTACAACTTCTACCTGCTGTTCTTCTACTATCAGGCATTCACGTTCTTCAGCCCGCGAGGCATCATCGGCACTATTTGCGAGCTGCTTAGCGCGGTGGCATTCGCCGGTTTCGGTTCCTGGGGAATGTATTGCGCTTTACGTAAGTCAGGTGTTCTGTCGCGATTCGCTTCCTCGCATAAGGAACATAACGAAGAAAACGCCTGAAAGTACGTTTGAAAGCATGCCTCGACCATTTTAATTTTTTAATCAAATCTCATCAGTTTTACTGATTAAAAGGACGCAACGCCGACTGCGACGTTGCGTCCTTTTATGCCATCGCACATAGTGCGATTACTGCGGAATCTTCGAACTCGAAATTCCGGAATCAATCGGCGGTGATCAGCTCGCTCGAATCCATGTCGAAGTCGGACATGGCAAACGAGCGGATCGCCGGATCCTCATACGTGTTCATGTAATACGTGTTAGTCTTTCCGGAATAACCGCTGGTGAACAGCGTGCGCTCGAACTGGCCGTTGCCCATCTTGGACATGCCTTCAACCATCTGTACGGAGGCCAGCGTGTGGAACAGACGAGACACATTGGCGGACTCGTTGTTCTGCTGTGGATAGTGCGTGTTGGTGTAGGCGACACGTACGAAACGCGACGGCGAACTCACGTCACCGGGAATGCCGTGCATGCTCACGCCGGCGCCCCATGCGCTCAGTTCCGCCTTGCCCCAAGTGGTCGGCTCCGCCATTTCGTTGCTCACGCACATGTAGTTGCGCAGGTTTTCCATATGGAAGTCGAAGGTCGGTTGATTGGTGAGCACATCCACATCGTCATGATGAACATGCATGCCATCAGCCATCTGCTCGATGACGATGCTACGGGTGCCATCGCCAATGAACCAGTGCAGCAAGGACTCCTGCTGGCCGGGCACGACCTGCGAAACGAGCGTCACGTCCTTCAACGCCTCTTCGACTTCGTCGACACTGTCGAAATTGCGTGCCACCCACAGCGGGAATTCGAAAGTGGCGACGTTTTCGGTTCCCTCGACCGGTTCGTGCGCGAAGGAGGCGTATCCGGGGAAGTTCAATCCGGCGATGGCCAAGCCGTGCTCGTTGGCGCAATCGAAATACATGGGGCGATCGGCCATAACCACGCCCACGCCGATCACCGCATTCGGCTCGCTCTTGCCTTTGGCCCCATACGCATAGTCATACCGGTAGCCTCGCGGAGTGACCAGAATGGTCTCGCCGTAGGAGAAGCTCCAGTCGAGATTACGGCCGAAATATGTGTTTCCCTCATCGTCGGAGAAACGAACACCAGTGCACATATGGACTCCCTTCCATGATTTGCCGTGTTTTTCTTGCTTGCGTGTTCATGGTAAACGCCGTTTGCTGGGAAAATCTTAAGTTTTGCCCGTGGAAGAACCTAGTCTGGATATCTACGCATTCTACGACGACCGTGATCCGCTGGATCCTCGCAACCGATAGCAGAGTCTCCGTCAAACGCGCAAATTCGAGGTCTCCTGCATGCGTGTTAGAGAATAGCCCGCCTCCCGAGTCCCCAAAACACCCACCCGCTGGAACAATCCGTACGCCAACTGCCTTCTTGGCGGGAAGGTTCCCCCAGTGGGTGGAAGATTCAGGACGTTACAAGCCGGCCAATGCCAGAAACTTTTTGTCGGACTGGATGCCTTGGGTGAGGAATTTGCCGTCCCTAAACAACGCATACGTGGTGACCGGCGCGGGCGTACGTTGGGCGGTCTCTTTATCGGTAATATGAATCGTTTTGAATGGAATATTGTGCTCTTCCGCCGTTTGCCGCACCCGCGGAACCCAATAGCATGTAAACGGGCATTGATCGGTGTAGTAGAGCACGAACCCGTCTTCGTCCACCGCGGGATGCTTGGCGCATTCCTTGAATTTCGGCAGCTCCGCATTCTCTTCAAAAGGCAGGGCCATGAGATTGATGCCGCAATCAGATATGTCGGTCACTTCGAAACCCTTGTAGGACAGAAACTTCGGATCGGCAAGGAACTCTCGTTTGCGACCCTCGGCTGAGAGAATGCAAATGCCTTTGCGCCCCTGCTCTTTGGCGTCTCGGATGCATTCGCTCAGCAGATTACCGGAATGTCCATGACCTTTCAAAGAACCGGCCACCCATAGACAGTTGATATAGATCCACCCGTCCGCATCGATCGGCACCCATGCGTTTTCCGCCGGAATATATTCGATGAAGCATTTGCCTCGTTCCTCGCTACGATAGAAGACGAGACCTTCGTTGAAACGCTGCTTGAGCCACTCTTTTTTCGCAAGGCTTTGCTTGCCGGACATGGCACAGCAGATATGTTCCTTGTCGATGTTCTCTTCAGTGATGTGGATGTAGCTCATTTTTCCTGCACCTCTGAGTCGGGGATGCTGTATGGGCATCTTCGTTGATTCCTCGAATATGACAAAAGCCCTTGATTTCCAAGGGCTTTCAAATGGCTCCTGCGACTGGGCTTGAACCAGTGACCGTCCGATTAACAGTCGGATGCTC
>ENA-OVGB01000437-OVGB01000437.1-human-gut-metagenome-genome-assembly--contig:-NODE-437-length-48816-cov-14.827444_pt1 | contig 48816 bp, 39 predicted proteins | sample MGYA00237767_ERZ505413 | MGnify/ENA primary metagenome ERZ505413 (study PRJEB26158, sample SAMN06016410) | human gut metagenome | biome: human gut; feature: ankylosing spondylitis patient; material...
TCTCTTGGGGTTCCAAAGGGGCCATTCTCTTTTGCGAAAGAGAATGGCCCCTTTGACTCGCTCCCACACGGTGTGGGGAACAACGATGCAGCGCTGTCGCGCTGCGATAAAAACCCCGCTGCGCGGGGGGGCGCAAAAAAAGGCAGCCTTTCGGCTGCCGATTTTTTCAGTCCACCGTGCGCATGAAGGACGTCGATCCCTTCTGGAATCTCACATCCAGCTTCACGCGGTCCGCGCGCATATAGCTCGTGGTGTATTCATAGGTATGCCCGTTCTCGGTCGTGGTGCGGCGCTGATGGAAAAACGCCGCCGAGCCGGGCGCGCAGTGCAGAAGCTGCGCCTCGTGCGGCGCGAGCACAACGGCCTCATACGTGTCCGACGCGGAAAACGGGATGACGCCGACGTGGTAGAGCAGACTATAGAAGCTGTGCGTCTCCAAAAGCTCGCGCGTCAGGTTCGGGTAGATGTACTCTGGGTAGTACGACGTCTCTAAAATGAGCGGCTCGCCGTCGACGTTTCGCACGCGCGTGAAGCGATAGACCTTCACGCCCGACTCAAGGCCCATGAGCGTCACGATCTTGGGAGAAGGCGTGATGACCGCGAAGTCGACCAGCGTGGACGACGGCGTTTTGCCCAGCTGGGAAATTTCCGTCGTGAACGAATACTGCACGCCCTTGCGGCGCGTGTTCGGGTCAGTGACGAACGTGCCCTTGCCGCGCTTGCGCACGACAAAGCCCTCTTCTTCGAGCGCGCCGATGGCCTGACGGACCGTGTTGCGGCTGATATCGTAAACGCGGCAGAGCTCGGCCTCGCTCGGCAGCAGGTCGCCGACTTTGAGCGCGCCGGAGGTGATGCTGCGCTTGATGATGCCCATGAGTTGGGAATAGAGAGGAATTTCGCTGTCGAGCGACAGCGGATTTTTGAGAATCGGATTGTGCTCCATGATGGGAACCTCCCGAGAAATACGTTTTGGAATATTCCCATCATACCACATATCTTTGAGATGTTCCAGTACTTTTTCCCGCCCGCCGCTGAAAAACCGCAAAAAAAGGAGGGGGTAGCCCCTCCTTTTTAGGAATCGCGCATTACCAGCCGGTCCCGAGCTCTGTTCCGTACCAGCGGCCGTCGCCCCTGAGCTGGATGGTGCAGCAGCGGTAGAACTCATAGGCGTCCTTAGGCGCGGCGGGGTTCTCGCATTTGACGGTGTTGCCCGCCATGGCGCTTTGCAGCGCGTTGGCGCTCTCCGCCGTGAATTCCACCCTTACGGCAAAGCAGTAGGTGTTGTCGTCGATCTCGCCCGCCTTGCGCTTGGCCTGCGTGGTCTCCTCGGCGGGGTTTACCGTGACATTGAGCCATGTGAATTTATAGATGCTGCCGCTCGTCACCTCTTTCTGCGTCCCGTAATAGGCGTTCGCCCAGTTCTGCGCGGCCTCCTGCCACGAAAAGCTCTTCGACTGGGCGCGGACGTCGGAGGTGAGCATGTCGGAATACTCCGCCGTGTCGTACCACACGCGCATCAAGTCGTAAAGTGTGCGGCCATCATTGTCCACGATGCTGAAATCGCCGACCGCGCGGTAATAGCGTTCGCTTTTGCCCGACACATATTTGACGGTGTTCGTTCCCTTATAGAATATCAGGCACGTCGCCTGCGCGTTGTGCGGCCAGAGCTCGACAGAGTCCAGACCGTCGAGGTTTTTCGGCTTGTCGATGGGCTTGTATTCATAGCTGTCGAGCGCGACGGAATAGCCCGTCAAAAGGGGAGCATGGCTCCCGCTCTCGCCGCTGGCGGGGCAGAAGGCGAGAATGTCGACCGTGGCGGCATTCGACGCGAGCACAAGGTCGCTTTCAAATGTCGCTTCCTTGTCCGGCGTCTTGTTGTACCATGCGAGCATCGCGTCGAAGATTGTCGCATAGTCGCCGTAGCTGCTGACCTTGTAGTAGCGCGTATCGCCGTGCTGGTAGAGCATGAAATCCGAGCCCTCGTAGAAGGTAAAGCGCGCAGAATTGCTGAGGCTGAGGCAGAGGGCGAGGGGATTCCCGCCGCCGGGCGGAACAGCGCTGCCCGAGGGCGAGGACTCGGACGGATCGTACTCTTTATAATCGCACGTATCGAGCAGAACGGTCGGGGCGGCGTCCTTCGGATCGTGGCCGCCGACCGCCATGCCGTCGGTATTCAGACTGAGCCAGGACGCGCCGCCATTCGATGCAAGCTGAAGGTCGGCCTGAAATGCGGTATCGTCAGGCGCTGGATCGGAAGATTCGGAACCGTTGGGGGAACCATCCGTGAAAAGAATCTTTGACGTCCGGAAGCTGTTGACCATCGCCTGCAAGATGACGGCCTCGCCCTCAACGGCGCGGTCGCGGTTCCAGCCCCACTGATTCTCTTCCGTGCTGCCGTCGAACGTCCAGTGCGTTGTGACCTCGTAGCAGGTGCCGTCCGGCGCATCAAAGAGCGTGACAATTGTGTTGCTCATGCCCTCGTGCGTCACAAAGCGCCAGCCCGCGTCGGTCTTCTCGGCCTTTGCGCCGGTGCTTTCCCATTCCGCCTTCGCTTCGTCAAGGCTCCGCTCGAGCTTCTTTGCGTTGAAGTAGGAGCCGGTGTCGTAGCGGGAGTACCAGAACTCCGTCCCCGGATTGCACGCCCAGGCGGTGATCGGCGCATAGAAGTAGTAGCTGCCGTCGCCCGAAATGAGCCGCGCCTCGCACTGGTTGGCGCGGCCGTAGCCGTCCGTTGCCGCGTTCAGCAGGTTGGGAATGTACATCTTCGGCTCGCTGAGCCCCGCATAGTCGATGTAGAAGTCGTGCAGGTAATACTTTTCCTCTCCGCTGTAGTTGCATCCGTCGTACCACAGCCCGTCATTGCCGGTATAGGTGCCGATGACCTGATAGCCGGTCTTCTCGCCGCTGGTGTAGCGCAACACGGTGAGATAGTGCGTCCAGCTCTCTCTGAGGTAACCGTCATCCGTCACATACTGCCCGCCCACGGGTTCGATTTCCACGCCCGCCTCGTTCGTGGGCTTCATCTCATACTGGAAGTACCACAGCTCCAGCACCGTGCCGTCGGGGGAGAGGTTGCCGAGCGAATCTGCCTGCTCCAGCTGCGTCACGCGCACGTCGGCGACCGTGTCCTCGATCGAGCGGGACGCATATTCATTGTTTTCCGACACGGAATAGGTCATCGTGCCTTTTTTGAGGTCTTCCACGTACGTGGCGGCATAGTTGTCCATCGAGGCGTAGATCGTGTCGTCCTGTTTTTCCAGCCGGTAGACCATGCAGAAGCATTCACTGCCGTCTTCCGCATAGTCGGCGGAAAGGCCGAGATAGATTGTGCCGTCTTCCTGCTCAAGAAGATAGGCCTGATATGGCTGAGAGTCCTTTGCCTCTTCGCAGTAGCCGGTCCATGCGGATTTGTTGTGCTGCATAAGGTCGTCGACCGGAAAAGCGTCTCTGGTGTTGCCGAAGAGTGCGTAGAAGGACTGCTTTTCCAGCTTGTATTCCTCCATCGGGCCGTAGATAAGGGCATAGCCCAGATCGTTGAACATCGTGACGTATTTCTCCCCTGCGGGATTCGTCGCGGTGCGGAAGGTGGGGTATGCGCCATCCGTAAAGCCATCCGTAAAGCCGGGCGCTTCATATAAGAGCGTGTCGACCGTATAGCTCTTGTCGGCAAACGGGTCGTCATTTTTCTGCGCGCGCTCGCCCCAGCTGACGGCGCAGCCCGCCGTGAGTGTCAGCGCCAGCACGAGGGCGACAACGCCGAGGCCGCGCTTTTTCTGCGCGCCGAGGACGTTCGTGATGCGGCGCTTCAGACGCTCGACCGTGCCGCCGAAGCACGTCGTCGCGGGCAGCGCCCGCACGCTGGACTGCACGGCGGCGAGCAATGTCCGGCTGTAAGCCGCGCGCTCGGGGAGTTCGAGCCCGTCGGTCGCCGCGCTGTCGCAGGCGAGCTCGATGTCCTCGTCCGCCTGACGCAGCATCAGATACACCACGGGGTTGAACCAGTGCATCGCATTGGCCGCGAGCAGCACGAGCTTTAAGAGCATGTCGCGCCGCTTCAAATGGCACAGTTCATGGCGCAGGATGTAGCGCAGCTCCTGCACGTCGTAGCGCTCGTGGGGCAGGAGCAGCCGCGGGCGAAGAAGACCTGTCACCGCGGGGGTGGAGATGGCCTCGCAGACGATCATCTCCGGCGCGCTCACGCCTAAGTCGCGCGCCGTGTCAGAGAGCATCGCGGCGTAGTCCGCGCGGGAGACGTCTCTCTTCCAGCGGCGCACCGTGCGGCGGAAGAGGGCGTAGGAGACACCCTGATACAGCAGGAACGCCGCCGCGCCCGCAAGATAGCCGTAGAACAGGATCGTCGTCACGGGGATGTAGCGCGTCGTCTTCTGCTCGGGATTCGTCACGGGGCGCTGGATGATCGTGTCGCGCACCTGTGCGGGGGACTGGCCGCTTTTTTCGGCCATGTCGCCAAACAGGTTGTCGGTCGATTGGATGGCTGTCTTATCCGTGCCGACAAAGAGGGTGTAGTCTTTCGGCGGCGCGGCCTGCACCGGCGCGTTTTTCACCGAAAAATCGACCGGCAGCAGCAAAAAGACCGCCAGCGCCAGCCACAGCCAGCAGCGCGTCTTCGCGCGGTAGCGCTCGCGCCAGAGGGGTTTGAGTACCAGCATCGCCAGAATGGCGAGGGAACCTAACAGGGAAGTTTTCAACAGATTCAGCAGAAATGTTTCCATGGTGCGTCCTCCTTATATTTCCGTTTAACGGCTCATATCGTCCAAAAACTGCCGCAGCTCGTCGATCTCACTCTGTTCGAGCGGCTTTTCGGCGTTCAGCGCCGCGACGAAGCTGCCGAGCGACCCGCCGTAGAGCCGCTTCAGGACGCTGCGGCTCTCAAATTCGAGGTATCTGTCCTTTGAGACGAGCGGCGTGTACAAATTGTTCCGCCCCTCGCGGCGGCTCGAGAGGAATCCTTTTTCGCACAGGCGAGTAAGGTAGGTGTTGACGGTGTTGGCGCTCCAGCCGTGGCTCGCGAGCGCGCCGTCGAGATCGCCGCGGCTGACCTCGCCGCCGACGGCCCAGATGGCCTGCATCACGGCAAGCTCCGCGTCGGGCAGTCTCTTCTTATCGTCCATGGGTTGACCTCCTTGCATGACTTACTACATTTGTCGTTGATAACTATATACTACATATGTAGTAGTTTGTCAAGCGCCTTTTATGTCCTTTTTTGTTTTGCAGCGAAAATTGCAGAAAACAGGGGAAAGACGTGACGGCAAATCGTCAAAATGAAAGATGTTGTTCAATTATTTGAATGAGTTCTTGCAAATCTTTCTGAAAATCGCTTGCTTTTGTGCAAAGCGCAAGGTATAATGAAGAAACCGTATGAAATCATTTGGCAATTCAATAAATAAAAATTTGAGAGGAGATCTTTATCATGGCAAAGTTCAAAGTTTACTACACCATCGAGCTCAACGAGGTGGCCACGCACATCTTCGAGTCCAACGACTTTGAAGTGAAGCTGTGCAGCCATAACGACGAGGAGACCTACGTCAAGGAGCTCGCCGAGTTCCAGCCCGACGCCATCATGTGCCGCACCGAGCCCATCACCGCCAAGATGATGGACACCTGCAAGAACCTCAAGGTCATCGGCAAGCAGGGCGCCGGCCTCGATAACATCGACATGGACCACGCCCACGCCAAGGACATCACCGTTGTCTACGCGCCTGCCGGCAACGCCAACGCCGTCGCCGAGCACGCCGTCATGCTGATGCTCATGTGCGCCAAGCGTTTCACCTATGTCGACCGTCAGTTCCGCGGCGGCAACTTCCTCGTCCGCATGGGCATGGAGCACACCTATGAGCTCGGCGGCAAGACCCTCGGTATGATCGGCTGCGGCCGTATCTCCCAGCTCGCCATGCAGAAGTGCAAGTACGGCTTCGGCATGAACGTCATCGGCTACGATCCGTACCTCACGCAGGACAAGATCGGCGATCTGTGCGAGCTGAAGGCCACCGCCAAGGAAGTCTGGGAGCAGGCCGACTTCGTGTCCGTGCATCTGCCCGTCGTTCCCTCCACCGAGCACTCCATCGGCCGTGAGCAGTTCAGCTGGATGAAGCCCACCGCTTCCTTCATCAACTGCGCGCGCGGCGCTCTGATCAAGGAGAACGAGCTTGTCGAGTGCCTGAAGGACGGCACGCTGTTCCAGGCCGGTCTCGACGTGTTCGAGCATGAGCCCATCCAGGAGTCCAGCCGCGAGCTGTTCAACCTCGACAACGTCATCATGACCCCGCACATGGCCGCCACCACCGAGCAGAGCGTTCTGAACTGCTGCACCTCCGTTGCCAACGACATCGTCGCCGTCTGCAACGGCCAGGAGCCCAAGGTCAAGGCCCAGAAGCCCAAGTTCTAAGTTATTTCTGTTTCGTAGAAACTACTTATTAAAAGGGACGCCTCGAAAGAGACGTCCCTTTTTTGTGCCCTTGGGCGCGGGGGGCAGTCAGGCAGAGCTGCTGCTTTTTATTCCAACAGCGTGTGGAGACGCGGGAAAGGGGGCCATTGTCTCACGCGGGACAATGGCCCCCTTATCCCATGCAGCGCCAGCGGTGCTGCTTTCCCTGCGCCTTTGGGTGCAAAACGATCCCGTGGTGCAAGATATTCTTCATTCTTGTTAAATAGTTAACGAAATGAAAGAAAAAAATCAAAATTGCCTATATTTTTCGCAACTTTGCAGTTGATTTTTCATTTTTCTGTGTGTATAATCAAAATCGAAGAAAATCGGATCTCATTCCGGATTTACAAATTTTAAAGGAGAAGTCAAATGAAAGAATTGTACGTCGTCAACTGCTGCCGTACCGCTGTCGGTTCCTTCGGCGGTTCCCTGAAGAACACCCCTGCCGCTCAGCTCGGCTCCATCGTCGTGAAGGAAGCCCTCAAGCGCGCGAATGTCGCTCCCGAGAATGTCGATGAGCTGATGTTCGGCTGCATCCTGACCGCCGGTCTCGGTCAGAACGTCGCCCGTCAGGTCGGCGTGGGCGCCGGTCTCCCCTATTCCGTCCCCGCCTATACCGTCGGTATGGTCTGCGGCTCCGGTATGAAGTCCGTCATTGAGGCTGGCCGCGCCATCCTCGCCGGCGACGCCGATATCGTCGTCTGCGGCGGCACCGAGAACATGAGCGCCGCTCCTTATGCTGCTCCCGACGCCCGCTGGGGTGCCCGCATGGGCGACAAGAAGCTTGTCGACACCATGATCAAGGACGGCCTGTGGGATGCGTTCAACAACTACCACATGGGCACCACCGCCGAGAACATCTGCGATGTTTGGGGCATCACCCGCGAAGAGCTCGACGCCTTCGGCGCTGCCTCCCAGCAGAAGACCGAGGCTGCTCAGGCTGCCGGCCGTTTTGACGATGAGATCGTTCCCGTCCCCGTGAAGGTCAAGAAGGAGATCGTCGAGTTCAAGAAGGATGAGTTCCCCCGCGCCGGTTCCACCGCCGAGGGTCTTGCCAAGCTGCGCGGCGCGTTCCCCGTCGGCCCCGAGGGCGTTGAGGACGAGATCGTCCACACCTTCGAGCCCACTGGCATCCACGAAGCCGATACCAAGAAGCACGTCCAGCGCGTCACCGCCGGTAACGCCTCCGGCATCAACGACGGCGCTGCCGCCATCGTCCTCGCTTCTGGCGAGGCCGTGAAGAAGTACAACCTCAAGCCCATGGCCAAGCTCGTCAGCTGGGGCCAGGGCGGCGTCGACCCGAAGATCATGGGTGTCGGCCCCGTGCCCGCTTCCCGTCAGGCCATGCAGAAGGCCGGCCTGACCATCGACGATATCGACCTCGTCGAGGCCAACGAAGCCTTCGCGGCCCAGTCCATCGCTGTTGCCCGTGAGCTCGGCTTCGACATGAGCAAGGTCAACGTCAACGGCGGCGCGATCTCCATCGGCCACCCCGTCGGCGCTTCCGGCGCTCGTATCATCGTCACCCTGCTGCACGAAATGCTCAAGCGCGACGACGCCAAGAAGGGTCTTGCCACCCTCTGCATCGGCGGCGGCCAGGGCGTTGCCACCATCTTCGAGAAGTGCTAAAGCACCGCTAACCCCTGAAAATAAAAAGGAGACCTCGAAAGAGGTCTCCTTTTTATTTTCTCCTCTGCACGGTGCAGGGAAAAAAGCAGTGCCCCTGCCGAGACGCAAAAAGGAAGCAGCCCTTTCGGGCTGCCCCCTCACGCTCCCTCGCGGGCGCAAGCGCCGTACAGTGCGCCGCGCTGCGATTTAACCCTCCGCCTGCGCGGCGACGATCGCCTCGTAGATCGTCTGCGGGTCGAGCTTATCATAGTCCGCGCTCGTCGCCATCGCGGCGGCGTCGACCTGCTCGGCGATGAAGTTCGTGAAGTACTCCTCGCGCACCTCGCCGGCTGCGGCGGACTTGTCGAGCGGCAGGCGGAGCAGGATGTGATAGCCGAAGCTGGATTCGACGACTTCACTCACCTCGCCCTCGGAAAGCGCGTAGGCGGCGTCTTCAAACTCCTGCACCATCGAGCCGGTCGTGAAGGTGTAGCCCGTGGGATAGCTCTCGCGGCCGGGGTCCTCGCTGTACTCGTCGGCGAGCTCGGCAAAGTAGGAGGCGATGTCGTCGCCGGTGTAGGAATTGAGCTTTTCGACGAGCTCCTCAGCGAGCGCTTTCTTTTCGGCCTTCTGCTCGTCGGTGAGGGCTTCGCCGGTCGTCATGTCCTTCGTCGCAAGCAGGATGTGGTCCGCCGTGATGTAGCCCTGCTCGGCGGCGTAGACGGCGAGCTCCTCGTCGGAGGCGTAGAGCGCGCTGCCCTCGGTATTGTAGAGCTCATAGAGATTCTGATACAGGTAGTTCGAGCGCGCGACGCGGTCATAGGTCTCGCGGCGCATGCCGAGCTTGGCGATCTCGGCCTCAAAAGCGTCCTCGCTGCCGTACTGGTCAATGTAGCTCTGGTCGCTCTCGGCCATGGCGGCCTCCTGCTCGGCGGTAAGCGTCACGCCGTACTTGCTGGCGAGATTTTCAAGCACCAAGTGCTGCTTGACGGACGAGAGCACGCTTGCTTTCACATAGTCGGCGACACTCATGCCGTCGGAGAGGGTGTCGTCCCAGTTGATGGACGAGCCGGTGTAATACTGCATGTAGCTGTTGAGATACGACACGTCGTAGCCGATCCAGTATGCGACAAGGTCGGCGCTCGCGCCGTTGCCGTTCAGGCTTGCGACGATCGCGTCGGGCGCGACGCCGGTCGCTTCGTAGCAGAGACCCTCCTGCATCGTGCCGGAGGTGAAGCCGTTCGAGGGCGAGAGCGACACGACGGCAAAGGTGAGCGCCGCGGTGATGGCCGCCGCGCCAAGGAACGAAAGCAATCTCTTCTTGATCATAATGTTACCTCTTTTTCGTTTTCTTCCTTATTCACACGCAGGTCTCCGACCAGCGTCAAGGCTGTATCCAATGCGTCCTCGCCCAGCGAAAGACGCAGCAGGAGCTTCGGCTCCGTCCCCGTGGCGGAGAGCGTGAGCCGGCGGCGGTTCTTCGGCAGTGAGCAGAGGGCCATCACGGCCTCCACGGGGACTGCCTCGGACGCGGCAAAGGTGAAGGTGATCTCGCTGCCGCGCTGCGAGATATCGCTCACACCGATCTGCACGGCCTCCGCGCGCAAAAGCGCGACGTCCATGAGCTTGAGGACCGGCTGGGGCGGCTCGCCGTAGCGGTCGATGAGCTCGTCGAGCAGCTCCTGCGACTGCTCGGCGGTGCGCAGCGCCGCAATGCGGCGGTAGATATCCATGCGCTGCTCGCCCGAGGGAATGTAGCTCTCCGGCAGGTTCGCCGAGACTGTGAGGTCTGCCGAGCATTCGGTGCGCTGCGGCGCTTTTTCACCGCGCTGCTCGAGTACGGCCTCTTCCAGGAGCTGCAAGTACATATCGTAGCCGACGCTCATCATGTAGCCCGACTGCTCGGGGCCGAGCAAATTGCCCGCGCCGCGAATCTCAAGGTCGCGCATCGCGATGCGGAAGCCCGAGCCGAACTCCGCGTATTCGCGGATGGCCGTCAGGCGCTTGGCCGCAACCTCGGTGAGGATCTTGCCCGCGCGGTAGGTCATATAGGCATACGCCCGGCGCGCGCTGCGGCCGATGCGGCCGCGGATCTGGTGCAGCTGGGCGAGGCCGAGGCGGTCGGCGTCCTCGATGATGAGGGTGTTGACATTCGGAATGTCGATGCCCGTCTCGATGATCGTCGTGCAGACGAGCACCTGAATTTCTCCGTCCGAGAGCTGCTGCATCACGGACGACAGGCCCTTTTCGTCCATCTTGCCGTGCGCGACGCCGATGGCGACATCGTCGCCGAGGAGCTTTTTGAGTGTCGCGGCGCAGCGGTCGATGGTCTCGACGCGGTTGTGCATGTAGTAGACCTGCCCGCCGCGCGCGAGCTCGCGCCGGATGGCGTCGGCGATGACGCTCCAGTTATGCTCGAGCACGTACGTCTGCACCGGCTGGCGGTCAACGGGCGGGACCTCGATGGTCGACATGTCGCGGATGCCCGAGAGCGCCATGTTGAGCGTTCTGGGGATGGGCGTTGCCGAGAGCGTCAGCGTGTCGACCTGACGCGAGAGCTCCTTGAGCTTTTCCTTGTGTGTTACGCCGAAGCGCTGCTCCTCGTCGATGATGAGAAGGCCAAGGTCCTTGAAGTGCAAACTCTTTTGCAGCAGCGAGTGCGTGCCAATGAGTAAGTCGATCTTTCCCGCGGCGGCATCCTGCAAAATTTGCTTCTTCTGCGCCGGCGTTTTGAAGCGCGAGAGCACTTCGATGCGCACGGGGAACGAGCGGAAGCGGTTCAGCGCCGTCGCGTAGTGCTGCTGGGCGAGCACGGTGGTCGGCACTAAGATGGCCGCCTGCTTGCCATCGAGCACGCACTTCATCACGGCGCGCAGCGCGACCTCAGTCTTACCGTAGCCGACGTCGCCGCAGAGCAGGCGGTCCATCGGCGTACTGCGCTCCATGTCGGCCTTGATCTCGGCGATGGCGCGGAGTTGATCGTCGGTCTCTTCGTAGTCGAAGGCCTCTTCAAATTCCTTCTGCCACGGGGAGTCGGGCGAGAAGGCGAAGCCCGGACGGCGCTGGCGCTCAGCGTAGAGCGCGATGAGCCCTTTGGCGAGGTCCTTTGCCGCGGCGCGCGCCTTCGTCTTCGCGCGCGACCAGTCCGTGCCGCCGAGCTTACTGAGCTTCGTGCGTATTTGGCCGTCCTCGTCCTCGCCATGGCCGCCGATGTATTTCGACACCATGTCGAGCTGCGTCGCGGGGACGTATAAGCTGTCGTTGCCCGCATAGCAGATCTTGATATAGTCCTTGTCCACGCCGTCGACGCGCATGCGCTCGATGCCCGCAAAGCGGCCGATGCCGTGGTGGACATGCACGACGAGATCGCCGGGGGAGAGGTCTTCATAGGAGCGCAGCGCGGCGCGGGCCGACGTCTCCTTCTTCGGCCGCGCCTTTGCGCGCTTGCCGGAGAGGGGAGCGGTCAGCTGGCCCTCGGTCAGGATGACGAGCTTTAATTGTGGATATTCGCTGCCCGCGCTCAGCGCGCCGAGGCCGATGACGGTCTCGTGCGGGGCGGGGAGGCGGTCGTTTTTTAAGTTGAGCTGCGCGCGGATGTTCCGCTCTTCCAAAAGGCGCCGGAAGTTTTTCGCGCGCGTTTCGTTGCCGCAGAGAACGAGCACGCCGCAGCCTGCGCCAAGATACCGCTCCATGTCGCCCGCGGCGGTCTCCAGGCTGCCGCCATACGACGGCAGCGATCGCGCGTTCATGCTGAGGATGGCCCTCGGCGGCAGCAGATTGCGCGACGTGGGGAGAGAATCGAGCAGCAGCACGGGGAACGCGCCCATGCGATGGCTCAATGCCTCCTGACTCAGCGCGAGCGCGGCAAATTCGCCGCACAAAACGCCCTCTTCGATGAGGGGCTTCACGTCCTCGGAGAGCTCCCAGTGGTAGTTCTTGCTGCGTTCCAAAACGCGCATGCCGTCGCTGACGGCAATCAGCGTGTCGGGTGAAAGATAGTCGAGCGCGCAGACTTCGTCGGGGTAGCACGCGGCGAGATACCGGTCCATGCCGCCGAGCGGCAGGTCGTTACGAAGGCGCTCGATGTCGCTGCGCAGCGTTTGGACGATGGGGCTGTCTTCGGCCTTTTTCGCAATTTTCTGCGCGGCGCGCCCAAGGCGCTCGAGCATTTTTTCGCGTCCGCCGTCCGAGAGGGCGGGCAGCACCTCCGCCGCGGGCAGGACGGTCAGGGATTTGACGTTCTGCGTGCGGCGCTGGGTCGTCACGTCGAATTCGCCCATCGCGTCGACCTCGTCGTCGAAGAATTCGACGCGCACGGGCGCGCTCAGCGGCGACCAGATGTCGAGAATGCCGCCGCGCAGCGCGAACTGGCCGACGCCCTCGACCGTTTCCGCGCGCGTGTAGCCGCTTTCGACAAGCTTTTTCGAGAGCGCGTTCAGGTCAAAGCGGTCGCCGAGCGAAATGTCCGTCACCGCGCCGCGCAGCGCGTCGGGCGGGAGCGTTCGCTGCATCAGGCCGTCGACCGTCGCGACCAGGATCGGCGCTTTTCCGGCGGCAAGGCTGCACAGCGAGCCGATGCGCTGCTGCTCCCAGCCGTGGGAGGCGAACACGCGGTCGCGCAGCTGCCATTCGCGCGCGAACAGCAGGCTCACGTCCTCGCCGAGCAGCTCGTGCAGGTCGCCCGCCATGCGGTTTGCCTCGTTTTCATCCGCGCAGACGATCAAAAGCGGGCGCTGTGTCTTGTGCCGCACGGCAGCGGCAAGCTGCGCGCGGTGCACACCCGAAAGGCCCGACACGGCGATGGGCGATGTGCCCGTGTCGAGCGAGAGCAGCAGCTCGCGCACCTCGGGAAGAGATGCGAGCGCTTCATTGAGTTTGTTCATCCCCTGCGCCATGCCGTATCCCTCCTCCCGCAGCGCGCAAAAGGGCAGATCCGCCGCAGCCGCGGCGGGTCATGCCCGTGGTCGTCAGTCATTTTATTATATAGGCTTTTGGCAAAAAGTCTATGTCGATTTTTTAAATTTTGGCGGCAAAAAACGCTCAGCCGTTGAAGCGGTTCTGCGCGGTGAGCACGCCGTCGGTGATGATGCACTCCGCCGCGCCGAGCGCGCGGTCGAGCACACCGTCGATGACCTTGCGCTCATTGGCCGTGAACGGGCCGATGACCCAGTCGACAATGTCGTGCTCCGGCGCGCCGACGCCGACCTTGACGCGCGGGAAAGCGTCGGTGCCGAGGTGCGCGATGATGTTCTTGAGGCCGTTGTGTCCGCCTGCGCTGCCGCTGCCGCGCACGCGGAGCTTGCCGAGCGGGAGCGAAATATCGTCGGAGATGACGATGACGTGGTCGGCGGGAATTTTATAGAACCGCGCCGCCTCGCCCACAGCCTCGCCGGAGAGGTTCATGTAGGTCTGCGGCATCATCAAAAGCACATTCACCCCGCCAAATTCGATGACCTCCGTCAGCGCGCGGAAGCGCAGGCGGTTGCAGCGCAGATCGCGCTTGTCGATCAGGCGCTCCGCGGCCATGAAGCCGATGTTGTGGCGGGTGTTTTCATACTGCTTGCCGTAGTTGCCCAAACAGACGAGCAGCCATTCCGGCGGGCCGGATTTTTTGAAAATCATGAAAATGTTCCTCACTTTCCCCGTAAGGGGGAGTTTCTTGCGCGCCCCGTTGGGGCGCGGGGGTGCAGCGCGAAGCGCTGCGGGGGGTGTCTCCCATTGGCATGGGAGTGCGCAGTCAAAGGGGATATTCTCTTTCCAAAGAGAATATCCCCTTTGGAACCCCAAGAGAAAGGCGAGGGGAGTCCCCCTCGACCCCCAACATTGCGGGTTTGCAGCTTGAAGAGCTGCACGCGCTGCGCAATGTAAGTGCGGTGTACATGGCTTCGCCATGAATCTTCTGCGATTCGTAACTACTCGCAACCGCGCCTTACTGCCGTGAGGCGCGAGTGACGGTAGTCGGGCGGCAGACTGCCTGCCGAATGCGGCATTGCTTCGCTCGCCGCATTGTGGAGACTGGGGAATTACTGCGCACTTCTACAAGATGGGCAGAGCGGCAGCGGACAATAGAAGCAGAGGCAAGTCGTATAGCAGAACCAATGGCGGTGAGCGTCAGCAATACCGCCACGCAGGCATTTTCATTCCGGAGGCATAAAGCTTGTTCGAGCTCCAGACTGCCAATCTAATCCCTTTCTCTTGGGGGTCAAAGGGGGATATTCTCTTTCCGAGGAAAGAGAATATCCCCCTTAATCGCTCCCCTGCGCGGCGCAGGGAAAATCTGCCGCCCGCGCGGCATAAAATTTCCGCTCATGAGCATAATAAGGAAAATTATGTGGCGGAGGGCGGTTATGGAGCTTTTTTCGGCAAACTACGAGGAAAACACCCGCGCGCTGGATGATCTGCTTGGCGTGGGGCGGTGCTTTGATATGATCTCGCGCGACTTGTATGTCGGCGGCAGGCGGGCGCGGATGTGGGTGGTGGACGGTTACGGCGACGACGCGGTTATTGAGCGGATGCTGAGCTTCTGGCTGCCGCTCAGAGACGTTAGCGACGCGCAGACGATGCAGCAGTTCATCGACCGATACATCACATTCAACGAGGTAAACGCCGAGCAAAACGTCAAAAACACGGTGACAAGCGTATTTTTGGGCAAGATGGCGCTGCTGGTCGAGGGCTATGACGAGTGCGCGCTGATCGACGCGAAGCAGTATCCCGCGCGCGGGGTGGAGGAGCCGTCGTCGGGCAAGGTGCTGCGCGGCGCGCACGACGGCTTCATCGAAACGCTTGTCGCCAACGCGGCGCTGCTGCGCCGCCGTATCCGCGACCCGCAGCTTACGCTCGAAGGTCACAAGGTGTCGGACTGCTCGCGCGCGGACGTGGTGCTCTGCTATTTGGAAAACAAGGTCGACAGAAAGCTGCTCGACGAGGTGCGGCAGAAGCTTGCAAAGATCGATGTGCGCTCGGTCTCGATGAGCCAGGAGAGCATCGCTGAGGCGATGATGGGCAAGCAGCAGTGGTGGACGCCGTTTCCTAAAGTCCGCTACTCCGAGCGGCCCGACGCCGCGACGGCCTGCGTCATGGAAGGCGACATCGTCGTGCTCGTGGACAACTCGCCCGCGGCGATGATCCTGCCGACGCACTTTTTTGACTTTGTGCAGGAGGCGAACGACTTCTACTTCCCGCCGCTGATCGGGACGTATCTGCGCATCCTGCGCATTGTGGTGTTTTTGCTCACGATGTTCATCACGCCCGTGTGGTTCCTGCTTGTGAAGGACCCGTTGCGCACGCAGGCAGGGCTTGAGTTTTTAGCCATCGACAGCGACTATTCCGTGCCGTTGCTCGTGCAGCTTCTGCTGGCGGAGTTCATTGTCGATCTATTGAAGCTCGCCTCGCTCAACACGCCGGATGTGTTCTCAAACTCGTTCAGCATGCTCGGCGCGCTCGTGCTCGGCGATTTTGCCGTGCAGGCGCACTGGCTCGTGCCGGAGGTGCTGGCCTACATGGCCTTCGTCGCCATTGCGAACTTCGCCCAGCCGAGCTATGAGCTCGGCTATGCCTTCAAGCTGCTGCGGCTGATGCTGCTGCTGTTTGTCGGCGCGCTGGACTGGGTCGGGCTTGCGCTCGGGTGCATCGTGATCGTCGTGCTGCTCGCGACGACGAAGCCGATCGTGGGGAAGGGGTATCTCTATCCGCTCTGTCCGCTCGACAAAAAGGCGCTGCTTGCGCTGCTGGTGCGAAAGCCCATCAGCCGAGACAACACCTGAATATGAAAAAAGGCATCCTGCGAAAGCAGGATGCCTTTTTCTTGTTGGTTCATGCGCACAGATGTGCGGCACGAGAAAGTCGTGAGGGATTTTCGATTAGAAAATACCCTGAGCCATCATGGCGTCGGCGACCTTCTGGAAGCCAGCGATGTTAGCACCGGCGACCAGGTTGTAGCCCAGGCCATAGCGCTCGGCAGCCTCGACGGAAGCATCATAGATGTTCTTCATGATGGACTCCATCTTGGCGTCGACTTCCTCAGCGCTCCAGTAGATGCGCTGAGCGTTCTGAGCCATTTCGAGCTCGGAGACGGAAACGCCGCAGGCGTTAACAGCCTTGGAAGGAGCGACGGTGAGGTGCTTCTGCTCCATCAGGAAGGCCAGAGCATCGTTGGTGGTGGGCATGTTGCCGACCTCGATGTAGTAGGGAACGCCGGACTCAGCGATCTTCTTGGCCCACTCCATGTTGACATCGTTCTGGGTAGCGGCGGGCATGTAAACGTCAACATCCTTGACGCCCCAGCACTTCTGACCCTCAACGAACTCAACGCCGAACTTGTCAGCGTAGGGCTTGCAGTGCATCGGATCCTTGGCGCGCATCTCGAGGATGAAGTTGAGCTTCTCTTCGCCGCAGACACCGTCGGGGTCGTGGATGTAGCCGTCGGGGCCAGCGAAGTAGGTGACCTTACCGCCGAGCTCGTCGATCTTCTTCATGATGCCCCAGCCCACGTTGCCGTAGCCGGACATAGCGACGCGGATGCCCTTGACTTCCTTGCCGTCGTGCTTCAGGACTTCGCGCAGATAATAGACAGCGCCGAAACCGGTCGCCTCGGGACGGAGGATGGAACCACCGGTGCAGATGGCCTTGCCGGACATAGCGCCGAACTCAGCAGCGCCGACGATGCGGCGATACTGGCCGTACAGATAACCGACCTCGCGGCCGCCGACACCGACGTCACCAGCGGGGCAGTCGATGTCCTGACCGATGTGACGATGGAACTCGGTCATGAAAGCCTGGCAGAAGCGCATGACTTCGCCGTCGCTGCGGCCGATGGGGGAGAAGTCGGAACCGCCCTTGGCACCGCCGATGGGCAGGCAGGTCAGAGCATCCTTGAAGGTCTGCTCGAAGCCGAGGAACTTGATGATGGAAAGGTTAACGTTGGAAGCGAAACGCAGGCCGCCCTTGTAGGGGCCGAGGGCCGCGTTGTACTGCACGCGGTAACCACGGTTGACGTGATACTGAAGGTTATCGTCCATCCAGACAACACGGAACTCGATGGTGCGCTCGGGCTCGACCATGCGCTCAAGCAGGCAGGCCTTCTCGTACTCGGGGTGGGCGTTGATGACCGGCTCGAGGGAAGACAGGACTTCTTCGACGGTCTGCAGGAATTCGGGCTCATTCGCGTTCTTGGCCTTGGTCTCGGCAAGAACTCTCTCAATGTAAGCGTTCATGATAAGTAGCCTCCTCTAAAATTACCCTGAAAATCAGGGCTTGATGGTTCAGCCATCTTGTCTATGAGTTTATCACCAAAGGAAAAAATTCTCAAGCAAAACGCTATTGGCGCTGTGCAAGAAATTCTTTCTGACTTTTTGTGCATTTGGCAGAAAATTTGGCAAAAAACTTTAACTTTTTTAATAAAACATATTAGATTGATGCAAGCCAACTTTCAAAGTGGTGATTTTATCGAGAAAAACTGCTCATAATCTTGCATTTTTGTGCAATGCATTCCAAAAAGAGATAGGGGTGTCGCCACCCCTATCAAAATTTGTAATAGAAAGTACTTTGCCGCCGCTTTACGGCATTTCCTGTGCGTTTTCGACGGGATCCGCGCTGTCCTCAGTCGAAACGCTCGTTTCTACGGGCGGTGCGCTCTGGGCGCTGCCATCCAGCAGCTCGACGTCGGACGCTTCGATCCAGTTTTCCGTGACGTAGCCGTCGCGGTAGTAGACGCACACGCGGTCGCCGACGTTCAGCAGCGGCGCATAGGCGACCTCAGCCGCGCTCATGCGCACGGAGAAGGCGCTCTCGCCGTCAAAGCGCAGGAAGTAGATGCTGTTGCCATCTACGACCGCCGTGCGGATCTCGGCGATCGTGCCCTCGACGCTCTTATAATCGTTCGGCGTGACGTCGATGGAGCCCTGATCGTCGGAGATGAGGTTATTTTTGAGCAGCATTTGACGGTAGTTCGCCTCGCAGTCGGCGACCGTCGCGCCGATGGCGACGATCTGGTACTGGTTGACATTGACCATCGCGTACATTTTAACGAGCTGGCTCGCGTCCTTGAGCGCCATGAAGTACGTCGGCTGCTCGGCGATGTTCAGCAGCAGCGGGAACGTCGCGTTGTAGCGCAGGTTCTGCACCTGACCCTCGGCGCTGTCCATGGCGCTGTACTCTGTCGCGCCTGCGCAGGGATAGTACTTTGTCTCCTTTGTGCGCTGGTTGGAGAGCAGGAAGCCGATGTTGCTCTCGTCGCCGCCGACGCTCGTGACACCCGTGTAGAGATAGACGTCGTCGCCCTCGGCAAGGTAGTTGTAGCCGTCGGTCGTGACGGTCACGTCGCGCTGGCCGAAGATCGAATTCCAGAAGCCATTGTGATACTGGCCATAGTAGTCATACTGCTCGATGATGAGCTCGGCGGAGTAGACGTGGTCGACCCACGCGGGCGGCTCTTCATAGTATTCGCTCTCGCCCGTGATGGCGTTGACGAGCACCGCGCCGTGGTTGTCCGTGCCGCCGAACAGGCCGATGGTCTTTTCCTTCTTGGCGCAGACCCAGTAGGGCGTGCCGTCCTCGTTGATCTCGAAGACCGGTTCTTCAAACATATAGGTCGGGTACGCGAAGCGCAAATGACGGTAGAGGTTGCGGGAGAAGTGCTCGGCGGTCGTGTACTTCATGCCCTCGTCAAGGCGCACGACCTCGACGTTCTGCGTGACCATGTCGATGATAAGGTAGGCGGGCAGCCCCTCCGAGCGGTTGTTGAACCACTTGATGATGTCGCCGTAGCGCAGCGGCGTGACGCGCACGGGGCGGCCACGGTAGTTGATCTGCGTGTAGTTTTCCGCGACCTCGAACTGCGAGACCATGTCGGCCAGCTCGCCGAGCTTGCGGTCGCCGAGCTTTTCGGCGCTGTCGCGGTCGAGCATCGGGATGCGGTCATACGAGACCTCTTCAATTTCGCTTGCAAAGCTGCCGCTGTCGATCGGCAGCAGCGCTTGATAGTCCTTGGCCCGCAGCACGACCCACGATGTCAGCGCGCCGACGAGCGCTGTGACAATGAGCGCCGCCACGACAAAGAAGGGCACCGTGCACTGCTTTTTGACGAACGTGAAGTAGCCCTTGGCCCCCGTGCCCTGAAAGCCGGAGGTGAAGAGCGCGCAGATGCAGTACGTGACGCAAAGCAGCAGCACGAAACCGTAGAACTCTTCGGCATGCAGGTTGATGGCGGGCATCTGCACGTAGAAGAAGACTGCGCCGACAAGCAGCGTGACGAGCGTGTTGACCGCGATGCGGCCGCCCTTGCTGCCGATCGACTTGCGGGGCTTGCGCTCGCGTTTGGGCTTGGGCGCGGCGTTCGGGTCGAACTGAAAGCCGCCGGCGTCCGAGCCGGAAAATTTGATATCCATAGAATATTTCCTTTCTGATGAAATGGGAACGGTGCTTATTTTTATAGTATACCGTGATTGCCCCATAAAAACAAGGGCGGGGCAAAAATCGTACACCGGCGGCTTGAATAGTGAAAATACAAGAGCGGAAAAGTGATTGTGCATGTCGTACGGGGAAAGGAGTCGATATGTTGTATACAGTGGCTAAAAATGCAGTTTGTTTAAACTTTAACTTGCTATTTTCACTTTGCCTCGTTATCATGGCGGTAGAGCGGCATGCGCGTGCCGCCCAATATCGAACGAAGGAGAATTTGTATGAAAAGATTGTCTCTGAAAGCAACGTCCCTGATCCTGGCACTTGTTCTCGCGCTCAGTCTCTCCGTCACCGCCTTCGCAGATGATAACGCCGCTTCGATGACCCGCGCCGAAGTGACGCAGGAGGTCATCAAGAACATGGGCCTCGCCGCACAGGCGGAAGCGAGCGCCAAGGATGCGAGCGCATTCAAGGATGTTGCCGAGGGCAGCAAGTTTGAAGGCGCGATCAACCTCGCCTGCTCCAAGGGCATTGTCAACGGCGTCAGCAAGGACGCATTTGCGCCCGACGCAGCCGTTACGCAGTTGGAAGCGGCCGCGATGATCCTGCGCAGCACCGGTCTGGACAAGGCGCTGCTGAAGGATTGGCCCGCGGACTATGACGATATGGCCGTCTGGTCCGGCCTGATGGACGGCCTGACCTACGAGGCGTCCAAGCCCGTGACGACGGCGATGCTCGAGCAGATGCTCAAGAATGCCGCGGCGATCGCGGACAAGCCGGTCATCGGCATCAGCTGGTCCTATAATGGACAGAATTACGACTCCCACAAGACGATCTTCAAGACCGTCGGCGCTATCCCCGTCGAGCTCGATCAGGTGACGAGCACGGCCGTGAAGTACGATGCCGAGGGCAAGATCGAGTCCGCGTATCTCGAAGAGAGCGGCATGCTCAAGCAGGAATACGCTGACAAGGTGAAGGAAAAGGATCTCACGGCCAGCAACGTCGGCGCTGTGATGCAGGCCATCGACGGCGTCTTCTTCACCGGCGGCGAGGATGTGAGCCCGTCACTGTTCAAGGTCCCCGAGAAGGAAAAGAACGAGGGCGAAGAGATCAACGCCACGCGCGATATCTCCGACTGCATGCTCATGGCCTACTGCCTTGAAAAAGACGTGCCGACGTTCGCGGTCTGCCGCGGCGAGCAGGTGATGTCCATCGTCTCCGGCTGCACGTTCATCCAGGATATCCCCAACTACTATAAGGAGCAGGGCGCGACCTACAACGACTCGCACAGAATGCCCGTCGGCGCGCCTGACCGCACCTATGCCCGCCACGATGTGGTCATCAATAAGGACGCCTCCAAGTGGCTCTATAAGATCGTCGGCTCCACGGAGCTGAAGAACGTTTCCTCCTGGCACCACCAGGCGGTCGGCGGCGTTGAGGGCACGAACCTCACCGTCGTCAGCACGGCGACGATCGACGGTGTGGAGATCATCGAGGCGGTCGAGCGTCAGGATAAGACGTTCTGCCTCGGCGTGCAGTTCCACCCCGAGAATGACTGCAAGTTCGTGCTCTACACCAAGACCCCCGAAAAGGCCCTGTGCGACTATGAGACCTGCCTGAACTTCTTCGAGATGCTGGTCGAGTACGCGGGCAAGTAAGGACACGTACCGTACAACAGAATGCATAGAAAAAAGGTCCCGTCTTCGGACGGGACCTTTTTGATGTATTGTAATTGTTTACGACGCCTTCTGCACTTTCAGGATCTTCACCGCCTCACGGGCGGAGGCACCGGCGTCCTCGCCGTAGAAATCTGCGCCGATCTCGTCGCAGAAGCTCTGGCTGATGGGCGCGCCGCCGATGATGACCTTGATCTGGTCCTGCAGGCCGCGCTCGTGGACGAGCTTGACGACCTCGCGCATTTCCTCCATCGTGGTGGTCAGTAGCGACGAGCAGGCAATCACGCCGCAGTGATTTTCCACGGCGGTGCTGACGAACTGCTCCGCCGACGTGTCTACGCCGAGGTCAAAGACCTCGATGCCGCTGCCCTCCATCATGATGCGGACGAGATTCTTGCCGATGTCGTGCATGTCGCCCTTCACGGTGCCGAGGCACACGCGGCCGACGGGCTCGGTGCCCTCGCCGACCATCAGGGGCTTCAGAAGCTCCGTGGCGGCGGACATGCAGCGCGCGGCCATGAGCATTTCGGGAACGAACGCGCGGTTGGCGGAGAACGCCTCGCCGAGGCGGTTCATGCCGATGATCATGCCCTTGGAGAGAATGTCGCCCGGCTCGTGGCCTTCGTCGAGTGCCTGCTGGCAGAGGGTGAGCAGCTTTTTCTGCTGGCCGCGCTCGAGCGCGCGGGCGATGTTCTCGAACACATCGGCGGACTCCTGCGCGGAGGTTGCGGCCTGCACCACCTCGGCCTTTGCAGCACCGATCTCACGCTTCGGCACGGCGGGGAGCGGCGTGACGGGAATGTGCAGCCCCGCGTTGTACTCGTTCACGGCCTGATCGAGGTACTGATCCACGTGCGGGAAGACCGTACCGGCAAGGCCGTAGGTGATCGAGGGGATGAAGTGCCCGCCGGGGCAATAGCGCGCGAGCGCGTCCCTTGCGTAGGCGAGAATTTCATCGGGCTGCGCGTCCGCACGGTCGATGGCCGCGCCAAAGCCACCCATAAGCGTGAGCTTGCCGCTTAAGTGGCGCTGGAGGGCGGGAATGTCGTTTTCCGGCAGTGTACCCTGCCAGACCTGAATGCCGATCTCGGCCATGTCGTCCACGATGGGGACGAGGTACGAGTCGGCGTGGTGGATGGCGATGACGCCGCGCGAGCGGATGTAGCCATAAAAGCGGCGGTAGGGCTCCTTGAAAAACTCGCGCCACATGTCGGGCTTCATAAAGAGGGCATTTTTCGTGCCCCAGTCATCGTGGGAGAAGATGACATCGGGCTGCAAGCCGTCGATCAGACGGCGGACATAGTCAAGACGGTACTGCGTGATCGTCTCGATGAGCGCGTGCATCTCGTCGGGATGCTCGTAGAGCGCGGTCAGCGTATCTTCAAAGCCCATGAGGAAGTGGCACTGCTCAAAAATGCCTGTGCCCATGAAGCCGGCGAGGAGCTTGCCCTCGGCGTCCGCGGCGGCGCGCGAGCGCGTGCGGCACTCCTCCCAGCCCTCGGAGCAGACACTCAGATCGGGCACGTGGATGGTCTCTTTCCAGCGGGTGACATCCGTGCAGACTGACAGCTCCGGCGTGTGGACGGGGATAGGGCCGGGCGCGTCCTCGGGGAAGCTGATGGTCGTGCCCCAGCGGTCCTTGCTCACGGAACCGCGTTTGCGGTTTCCGCGAAGATAGGTGTTGATGGGGTCCGTGAGGCACATGTGCAGCGCTTCATACTGGCAGAGCTGACGCTCGGGCTGGCCGTCGGGCTTGATGAGTTCAAGAAAAATTCCTTTCGGGGTAGACACAGGGGAAAATCTCCTTTATCAATACAGCACGCAGGCTGTGTAGGTCAAAGTGCGGGGACCATAGTTGTAGGCGAGGTTCGAGCGGACGCAGACATCGCTGACGAACAGCCCGTAGGCCTCCATCGAGGAAAGCCTCTGCTTGGGATGTCGACAGGGACGGTCCGGATAGGTGCAGGTATGGCAGAGCGTGCATGTGCCCGCCGTCAGCGGCAGGCAGTGGGGATATAAGAGCCGCGCCTGGCGGGCGAAGGTCGAAAAGCGCTTTTTATGCGTCTCCAAGAGCGACGTCATACCAGTGTAATCAAATTCATCCTCGAGCTGCGCGGTGCTCTGCACCAAAATCCCCTGTGAATAGCGCTTGATTTGCGCCCTTGCCTGCTCGAGTGTGCTGCAGGCGGGCGGGCAGCTCCAGCTTTTGCCGTAGCGGCCGCAGCGGTCAGCTTTGCACATGTCGCGAACGGCTTCGAGCGGATCGAGTGCATCCATATTCACCGGTGCGCACTGGGAGAAGCCGACCTCGTGGGTGAGGGTGAGAAGGTCTGCCATAAGCAATGCCTCTTGACAATGGAATTTATTTCTGCATAAAATACTATTTATACATTATTTATCTATTATATGGGTGGGGGAAGCTCGTGTCAAGCATTCAAGTTCAGCAGGGGGCGAAAATCACGCCGGTCCCGTTCGAAGCAGGAGAGACGCTGCTCTCCGCGCTGCGGCGGGCGGGATATTCCATCCCCGCAGCCTGCGGCGGCAAGGGCCGCTGCGGCAAATGCCGCGTGAAGGTGAACGGTGTGCCGCGCCTTGCCTGCAAGACGAAAGCGCAGGACGGCGATTGGATCGACCTGCCCGAGACGATGCGCGGCGTCATCCTGACGGACACGCTCACACTGCCGAAGGCGCAGGCGGGCCGCTCGGGCCTTGGCGCGGCAGTCGACCTCGGTACGACGACGGTGGCGCTGCGGCTCTTCGACCGCGCAGACGGAAAGCTGCTCGCGCAGGCTCAGGACTGGAACGCGCAGGCGCCCTACGGCGCGGACGTTATCAGCCGCATCCAGCACACGATGGAAGCGTCCGACGGGCTCGGCGAGCTGTCGCGCTGTATCCGCGCGCAGACCGAGACGCTTTTAGGACAGACACTTTCCGCCGCCGGACGGAAGACGGATGAAGTCAAGGAGCTCATCATTGCGGGCAATACCGTGATGCAGCACCTTTTCGACGGGCGCGGGGTCGCGTCCATCGCCCGCGCGCCGTTTCAGCCGGAGACGCTGTTTGAAGACGGCGCGGGTGAGCCGCTTTCGGGCATTCCCGTGCAATTTGCCCCGTGCGTCGCGGGCTATGTCGGCGGCGATATCACGGCGGGACTGTTGGCAGACGGCCTTTTTGTGCAGCCGGAATTGCGGCTGTTTCTCGATATCGGCACGAACGGCGAAATGGCGCTGGGAAATGAGAGTGGCGCGCTCTGCTGCGCGGTCGCCTCGGGCCCAGCGTTTGAGGGCGCGGGCATCAGCTGCGGCATGCCGGGCATCACGGGCGCGGTGAGCCATGTGAGCTATGACAGGGGCTTCCTCTGCGACATTGTCGGCGGGGGAGAGGCAAAGGGCATCTGCGGCTCGGGACTGGTCGACCTCGTCGCCGTGCTTTTGGAGCGAGGCGTGATCGACGAAAGCGGGCGGCTGCTGCTGCCGCAGGACGCGCCGGAGGACATGCGCCGCTATCTGACCGAGGACGGTCAGGGCAACGGCGTCTTCCACCTGACGAAGGCCGTTAGCCTGACGGCGCGCGACGTGCGCAACCTGCAGCTTGCCAAGGCGGCGGTGGCAGGCGGTATTCGGGTGCTGCTCGAGCAGCGCGGCGTGACGGCGGACGACATTGCGAGTGTGGAGCTCGCGGGCGGGTTCGGCAACTATCTCTCGCCCGAGAATGTAGTGCGCATCGGCATGCTGCCGCGCGCGTGCCTTAGTAAAATCAGGCCCCTTGGCAACGCGGCGCTCGCGGGCGCTTCGATGCTGGCGCTTGACGGGGAAAACTGGCGAAAGCTCGCGGAGATTCCCGAAAAGTGCCGCTATCTCGAGCTTTCCGGGCGCGACGACTTTTCCCGCGCGTTCACCGACAGTTTGACATTTTGAAAATCGTTCCGAACAGGAATTTTTAATGGAGGAAAACCCTATGGAAATGCAGTTTCCCGTGATTTTGGACGGCGCGACCGGCACCGAGCTCCAAAAGCGCGGCTTCACCGGCGACATGAGCGCCGAGCAGTGGGTGCTCGAGCATCCCGAGAGCATCCTTGAAATTCAGCGCAAGTATGTGGCGAGCGGCTCGAATGTGCTCTACGCGCCGACGTTCGGCGGCAACCGCCAGAAGCTCGAAGAGCGCGGCATCTTCAACCGCACGGAGGAGATGAACAAAGCGCTCGCGCAGCTCTCGAAGCAGGCGGCGGACGGAAAAGCATGGGTCGCGGGCGATATCGCGCCCACGGGCCGCTTTTTAGCCCCCCTCGGCGATGCGTCGTTTGAAGAGCTCGTCGACATTTACACCGAGCAGGCGGCGGGCCTTGAGCAGGCGGGCGTTGACCTCTACGTCATCGAGACGATGATGACGCTGACCGACGCGCGTGCGGCGGTTCTGGCGATCCGCAGCATGAGCAAAAAGCCCATCCTTGTGTCCTTTACCTGCGATGAGAGCGGCAAGATCCTCTCCGGTACGGACGTGGTCGCGGCGCTTTCCGTGATGGAGGGCATGGGCGTGAGCGCATTCGGCCTGAACTGCTCGGCAGGCCCCGAGCAGATGTTGCCGCAGCTCCAACGCCTGCATAAATACGCGCGCGTGCCGCTGATCGCCAAGCCCAACGCCGGCATGCCGGAGATCGTGAACGGCGAGGCCGTGTACAACTGCCCGCCGGAGGAATTTGTCGCGCTGGTGCCCGAGATGCTCAAGGCAGGTGTGGCCCTCTTCGGCGGCTGCTGCGGCACGACGGAGGAGCACATCGCCGCGCTGAAAGCAGCGCTCAAGGACGCGGAATACGTTCGCCCCGCACCGGAATGCCTCGACCTTCTTCCTGCGGCAACGGAGAAGGAAGCCTTCTTCCTGCCCGCCGATGCGACGCACGGCGCGGTGCTGACCGCAGACGGCGATTTGGAGGACAGGCTTTCCGACGCGATGGATGACGAATGGCCGATGGTCGCGCTGAAGCTCGCGTCCTGGGCAGATGTCGACGCGCTGGCGGACTACCAGTACATGCTTAGAAAGCCGCTGTGCCTTATCTGCGGCGACGCGGAGCTTTTGGAAGCGGGCCTGCGCGCCTATCAGGGAAGAGCCTTGTACGAGGGAAATCTCACTGAAGATGCTCTTGCGCCGCTGGTCGAAAAATACGGTCTGCTGGTGTAAAAAGAGAAAAAGAAGAACGGGACGGAAATGAACATTTCCGTCCCGTTCTCTATATAGTAAAGCGCGTCACGCCGCGGCGCCGCCAGTGCTGACGATGCGGAAATACGCATTCGACGTCAGACGATACATCGCGCAGTAGAGCAGCGCGAAAAGAAGCAGCGCCGCGCCGGTCACGCCGAGAAACAGCGTGAGGTTCTGGATGCCGAACAGCTGCATGATCTGCCATACCATCGGCTGGGCGAAGGCGAGGTGCAGCGCCGCCGCGGCAAGCGGCAGCAGGAAAATGAGCAGCATTTGCGCGTTCACGCTCTCACGGATGTCGCGCTTGGTCATGCCCACGCGCTGCATGATGGCAAAGCGCGAGGCATCCTCATACCCCTCCACGACCTGTTTGTAGTAGAGCATCAGAAGCGTTGCGAACAGAAACAGCACGCTTAAAAGAATGCCGAGGAAGAAGAGACTGCCGTAGAGGGAGAAAAATTCCGCACGGACGTCCGCCATTTCCGTGGGATGCCAGTGATTCTGGACGGCAAGCGTGTTGATCGCGTCCTCCGCGCCAAAATAGAGGCTCGCCGTCGAGGCAAGCATCACCAGCACCATCGTCGAGAGAATGCAAATGGAGGCGAGGCCCGCGCCGTTTCGCTTCATGCGGTAGGTGAGCGACGAGAGGGAAACAAAGTTGCGCTTTTTGTAGTAGAATTTTTCATCCTTCTGGAGTGTTTTGCAGAGCGTCACGCTGCCGGAGATGAAGAGAAGATACGTCGATAGAATGACCATGATGACCGCGAGGAAGAAGAGCAGCATCGCCTGTATGGGGTCGTTGATGGTCGCGGCAATGTAGTAAGCGCCGAGCAGCAGCGCAAGGCCGGGGATGACGAGCAGCCATTGCGACTTCGGCGGCTTTTCGCCGACGTTTTCGCTCTTCAAAAGCGCCGCGCCCTGTGCGTGGCGCAGCGACAGCACACCGCGCACATAGAGCAGCGCGAAGATGGCGATGAACGTGATGGCGCACTGCTTGATGGCGGCAAGGCTCACGGTGAAAGCCGCGGCGGGGAGAGATAAAAGCCGCAGCAGTGCGGACTGCGAGACATAGGAGAGCAGCAGGCCGAGGCCAAGCCCCGCGATCAGCGTGAACGCCGCGGCCAGAAGTGTCTCCCAGAAGAGAATGGCGCTGAGTGCGCCGCGGTCCATGCCGAGCACGCTGTAAAGGCCGAATTCCTTCTTGCGGCGGCGCAGGAGAAAGCTGTTCGTGTAGAAGAGAAACAGCGCGATGAACACCGATACGACGAACGAGCCGAGGCTCATCGTCATCGCGACCGCAGAGGTGCCGGAGCCGTTCACCTTGCCATTGACCGTATAGAGCGCGGGGGTGACGGCGAGGTACGCAATGACATACAGCATCGCTGCCATGAACGCGCAGGAGAGAAGATAGGGCACATAGAGCCTTGCGTTCTTTTTGATACCCATCCACGCAAGGCGTGGGTAAAAGGTGGGCTTCATGCGCATTCGCCTCCCGTCTGCTGCTGCGTGAGCGCATCGGTGATACGCTGGTAGAACTGGGAATCCGTGTCCTTGCCGCGCTTTAACTCGAGCGAGACCTCGCCGTCGCGCAGGAACAGCACGCGCGAGGCGCAGCTCGCCGCGCGCACAGAGTGCGTGACCATCACGATGGTCTGGCCAGAGGCGTTGATCTCGCCGAAGAGCTTCAAGAGCTCGTCGGTCGAGCGGGAGTCGAGCGCGCCGGTCGGCTCGTCGGCCAGCAAGATCTGCGGGCGGGTGATGAGCGCGCGGGCGACGGCGGCGCGCTGCTTCTGTCCGCCGGAGACCTCGTAGGGGTACTTTTTGAGCAGCGTCTCGATGCCGAGGTCGTAGGCGAGCGGTGAGAGCCGGTCGCGCATCTCCGTGCGCGACTTGCCCGCGAGCACGAGCGGCAGGCAGATGTTGTCCTCGAGCGAGAACGTGTCGAGCAGGCTGAAGTCCTGAAACACAAAGCCCAGATTGTCGCGGCGGAAGGCTGCGGCGGTTTCTTCGGGAATCTCGGAGAGGTTCTTGCCGCCGAGCAGCACTGTGCCGCCGGTGGGCTTGTCGAGCGCGGCGAGGATATTGAGAAGCGTCGTTTTGCCGCTGCCGCTCTCGCCCATGATGGCGACATACTCGCCGGATTCGACGGTGAAGTTGACATTTTTGAGCGCCTGGACCTTGCTGCCGCCAAAGCGCGTGGTGTAGGTCTTTTGAAGACCGGAAACAGTCAGGATTTGCATGAGATGACTCCTTTCAAACGAGTGAGTTAGAAGCTGACGGTTGACATAATTTTCGCCCCTGGAGAAATTTTGCCGAAAGAAGGGCGCAAAAAAGCAGCCGGAAAAGCGGAGACCTTTCGCGGCTGCTTTTTCGAAAACGCGTTATTCGAGATTCAGTTTTTTCGTCGTGAAGAACCACGTTGCGGCGTAGCCTGCCGCGGCGAAGAGCAGTTCGCCGAGCATGCCCCAGAGGAGCAGCAGCTCGATGCTCGCGGGCGCGCTGTAAACGTCGAGATACATCCAGCGTGTGGGATCGGCGTTGAAGAACGCGCCGATCATGGCGATGGCGGTGAACTGCGCAAGCTGGAAGAACACGAGCACAAGGATGGTCGTCCAGAGCGTCTTGTGCTTATTGAAGCTGTAACCGATGGAGAAGGCGGCGTAGACCACGAGCTCGGCGGCAGAAACGGCAAAGACGAAATTGCAGAAAAGCTCAAAGACGATCAGCAGCGCGTGACTGCGCAGCGAGGCCTCCATTTCGAAGAACGCTGTGAAAACATCATTGAAAAAATCGGGGACATACTGGAGAGTGCTCCAGCCGGAGACAGCAATCATCAGCGAGAGAAGTCCCACGAGGAACGCCGCAGCATACCACACGGCGGAAACGATGAGCTTGGAGATGAGCAGCTGATGGAGGCTCACCGGCAGCGTCAGCGTGAGATAGCCCTCGTCCTTGAGCACATGGTCGCGCCAGCGGACGGCGGAGAGCACCAGCGGCACAAACGCCAGCGCACCAAGGCCCATCATAAAGCCGATGACCAGCAGTACGCCGATGAGCTGTAAGAGCCAGGGAATGTGCCCGCCGTTCAGGAGCAGTTGAGAAAAACGCATCAGCGCCGTCAGAGCCAGCATTCCAAGAAAGACCGGCCACATGATGCGGCTCGTTGCGCGGAATTCATGTTTGATCAGTTTGCTCAGCATCTGAATACCTCCCGGAAGAGCTCGTCAACGCTCTTGCCCTTTTCATCTCGAATGGTCTCCACGCTCTCGTGGAGCATGACCTGCCCCTCGCGCAGGAACACGACCTCGTCAAGGATCTGCTCGACGTCGGCGATCAGGTGTGTGGAGATGATGACCGCTGCGTCCTCGCTGTAGTTGCCGATGATCGTGCGCAGGATGTAGTCGCGCGTCGCGGGGTCCACACCGCCGATGGGCTCGTCAAGGAGATAGAGCTTGGCGTCGCGGCTCATCGTCAGGATGAGCTGCGTCTTCTCGCGCATGCCTTTGGAGAGCGTCTTAATCTTCTGTGTGCGGTCAAGACCGAGGTTCATCAGCATCGCTTCGGCCACGCCGCGGCGGAAGTCCGAATAAAAGTCACCGTAGTAGTCAAGCGCCTGCGCGATCGTCATCCAGCCGGGCAGCGTGTTTCGGTCGGGCAGGTACGAGACGATGGCCTTCGTTGCGCGGCAGGGGGCCTTGCCTGCGATCAGAATTTCGCCCGACGTCGGCGTCAGAAGGCCGTTGGCGAGCTTGATGAGCGTCGTCTTGCCGCTGCCGTTGGGGCCGAGCAGGCCCACGATGCGCCCGGGTTCGATCGTGAGATCGATGCTGTCGAGCACCGTTTTGGCGCCGTAATTTTTCGTGAGCGCCTTGCATTCAAAAATACTCATTCTTCCTCCTCCTTAGCTCCCTGAATGAGAGCTATGACTTCGTCTCTCGTGCAGCCGAGCGTTTTCATCGAGTGGAGAAATTCTCCCACGCGCTCGTCCGCAATGCGGAGCTTGGCATTTGCGATCATGTTTTCATTTTCCGTGACGAACCGTCCCGCCGTGCGCTGGGAAAACACCAGACCGTCGCGTTCGAGCTCGGATAGCGCGCGCTGGACCGTGTTGGGGTTGACGCCCGCCTCCACCGCAAGCTCTCGCACGGAGGGGAGCTTTTCTCCCGGCGCGTAGATGCCGGAGACGATGGCCTCCGTCAACCGCTGTGTCAGCTGGGAGTAGATCGGCTGGTCATTGCGGAAGTTCCAGTCCATAGTGATCCTCCTTGTGTATCACTGTATTAAGCAATTAGTACAATAATACATCAAGCGGCATTTGTCAATAGCCGGACGCAAAAAAGATCAAAAAATTTTGCGGCAGAAAAAAGCCGCGAAATTGACATAAAATCCTAAAACAGATGTTGCATTTCGGGAAAAATGTGGTATCATAAATTCGAACAAATGTTGGAAGGGGCGCACAAGATGGAAAAACTGTCCAGAATGCAGCAGCGCGTATACGATTATATAGCAGAGAGCATCGCCGAACACGGCTATGCCCCCTCTGTGCGCGAAGTCGGTGAGGCGCTGGGACTCAAGTCACCCTCTACGGTCCACTTCCATATCAAGCACCTGCAGGAGATGGGGCTCATTGAGAAGAGCGCGGGCAAGGGCCGTGCCATCACGCTCAAAAAGCAGCTGCAGGCCGTTCCCGTTGCGCCGCAGCCCGTCGAGATCGACGAGCTTGCCCCGCGCCGCCGCCAGGTGCCGATCCTCGGCAATGTTGCCGCCGGTAACCCGATTTTGGCGCAGGAGTGCATCGAGGACTACCTGACGTTCGACACCGGCGGGCACGATGACGAGTATTTCGCCCTGCGTGTGCGCGGCGAGTCGATGCTCGGCGTCGGCATCCTGCCGGACGACCTTGTCGTCGTCCACCGCCAGAACCTCGCGCAGAACGGGCAGATCGTTGTTGCCCTGCTCGGTGACGAGGCAACGGTCAAAACGCTCAAGCGCAAGGGCAGCGAGGTCTGGCTCATGCCCGCAAACCCCGACTACCAGCCCATCGATGGCCGCGAGTGCACGATCTTGGGCCGCGTCGTTGCCGTGGTGCGGCAGTATTAAGCGAGAAAAGCAAACGCTCCTCCGCATTCGCGGAGGAGCGTTTTTTTGTTGTTATGGGAGAAAATGTGCTGTTGAGGGAAAGTGTTGAGATAAACTGAGATTTTAGATGAGTAATGCTGTACCACCAAAACTATTTGATAAGCCACCGTTCACGGTTTGGCATGATGCGAATATCACCGGAAAAACGCTCCAGAATCGTACCGTCTTGCGCCGAGCGGACTAATGTTTCTTCCCGATAGTCAGGATCCTCATACCAAATACTGAAGTAGAGCTTGTCTCCGTCGCGGAAATTAAGTGTTTCTCTACTACTGATTGCGAAACGTATCTGCTCAGGCCAGATGATCTCAAATGTACCATCATTTGGCTGCCGGGTCAGCGATAGCGGTGAGGGGTGAAGAATCAGATTGTAGCAGTCTTTCACCGCAGACAAAGGCAGCCGTACGACTTCCTGCGTTTTCTCTTGCTGATGTAAGAACCTCAGAATGTGTATCGCACTTTCTGTAAAGTTTACTACCAACAGTACGACAGACTCACCATCGAACACAGGATAGCCGAGATATTGCCCGTCCACAGGCAGCACAGGCTCATAGACCATACCATCTGGATAGTGGATAAGATATAGCCTATTGCTTTGCACAGAGTTTTTCTGCCGGAATAGTTCTTCAGCCTCATAGAGATCGCCGTGAACATAATCTGTTGCCCAGTACCATTCACTGGTTCCTCCCCGTACAAGTTCCATGTTAGTTATGCCACGTATGTCAATAGTCCGCATTAACGTATCTCTCTTTCACACGTTCCGATTTGTTTACGCCCTCATCCCTTGTCAAAGTGCACAGTCCAGCCTTCGATCCCGTAGAACGGGGAGGAGACAGTGGGGTTCAGTCCGTCGATGAGGCCGCTCGGCGTCAGGACCGACGCGGTCTTGAACGCGATGGGCGCGATGGGCGCGCTCTGGGCAAGGTAGCGGTACAGCGCGCGGGCGGTCTGATCCGTCTCATTGAGCGAGAACGCATCGAGCAGCGTGTTGCACTGCTCGTCCGCGTAGCGGCCGTAGTTCAGCGCGCCGCCGGTGCGCGCGAGGGATGAAATGTCCCAGTTCGCCGTCAGGCGCACCTCGCCGAGATACAGGTCAAAATTCCCGTTTTGCAGCGCGGTCAGATAGTCGCTCCACGGGAGTGAGCGCACGCTGACCGTCAGAACGTCGGTCGAGAGCGTGCGGCTCAGATAGCCGGCGATGGAGACCTTGAACGAGTCGCTCTCGCTGACCAGGATCGTCACCGTGCGGGGGCGGCTTTCCGTCACGCCCGCGCTTTCGAGCGCAGCGGCGAGGTCAGGCGAAGCGAGCGTCGACGCCATCTCCGTCGGATAGAGGCTGGAGTGCGGCGAGAGCGGGAAGCGCGCCGCCTCGGCGTGACCAGCGAGGTAGCCCGTCGTGATGGTCGCGCGGTCGATCGCACCCGCGAGGGCGCTGCGAAGCGATGCATCGGAGAGCGGCGCGCGCTGTGCGTTGAAGCCGAGGTAGATCATGTTCGCCGTCGCGTAGTCGGTGAGCGCCGTGTCCGCGCTGCGCAGATCGCCCGTGCTGCTCGTCAGGTCAGCCGAGAGCAGATGCACCTCGCGCGAGGAGAAAAGGTACGACGCCGTGTCCGCGTCCTTGACGGCGCGCAGCTCGATACGCTCGAACGGCAGCGTGCCGTCGCTGCGCCAGTCGGGGTTCTGCTTGAGGCATGCGCCGTCGCTGTCCGTGACGAAGAGATACGGCCCCGTGCCGAGCGGCACGGTGTTCTTCTCCGAACCGGATTTGACGATGGGGATGTCAAGCAGCGCGGGGAACGCGCTGTCCGCACGCGTGAGATTGACAATGAGCGCGCCGTTGCTTGCGCGCATCGAGGCGACGTTGGCAAAGCGCGCGCTGTAGCGCTCACTCTCCTGCGCGCGGCGAAGCGTCGCGAGCACATCGCTTGCCGTCAGGCTGCTGCCGTCTGAAAAGCTGACGCCGTCGCGGAGGTAAAAGGTGTAGCTCGTGCAGTCGTCGTTGTGCTCATAGCGGCTGCACAGCACATTTTGCGGCGCAAACGACTCGTCCAGCACGAAAAGCCCCTCGTAGAGCAGCGCGCCAAGCGTCTGCTGCATGCCGTCGGGGCAGGTGATGGGGTCGAGCGTCACGCCCTGCAAATACGGCAGTGCGAACGACGTGATCGGCGTCAGGGTGGAGGAGGTGTCCGCTTCCACCGGCGGCGTTTCCTCCCAGAAGTCGCCGCTGCTGTCGTCGCTCACATCGCCGCTCCAGCAGCCCGAAAGCGAAAGCGCGAGCGTCAGCGCGCACAAAAGCGCAGAGAGGCGGCGCTTCACAGCGCATCCTCCGTAAGGCAGATCATCGCCGCCATGCCGCCGCGCCGGTCGCCCATCGCGCGGTGCGACCAGTAGCGTTCGGGGTGGCACTTCGTGCAGTCGGGGTGTACGTCGATGCGCGAGGGGTCGATGCCCGCGCGCAGCAGCCACAGGCGGTTGATCGCCTTCAGGTCGATGTGGTATTTGTCGCCGCGCTTTTCGATGCGCTCGTCCATCGCGGGGTCGAGCAGGGCGAAAAAGGCGTCGGCCACGTCGCTGTCGGTCTCAAAGCAGCACTTGCCGATGCTCGGGCTGATGGCGGCGCGCAGTGTGTAGGGATCGGCGCCGTAGCAGCTCATCATCGACACGGCGGCCTTGAGCGCGATGCCGCTCGCCGTACCGCGCCAGCCAGCGTGCACCGCACCGATCGAACGCGAAGTCGGGTCGTAGAGCGTGATGACGCAGCAGTCCGTCCCATAGGCGAACAGCGGCAGGTTCGGCACGTTCGTGATGAGCCCGTCGGCGTCGTAGGGACGGTCATCCCAGAGAATTTTGCCCGCGTCCTCTTCCGATGCAATGCGGACAAGGTCAGAGTGGATCTGGCGGCAGCCGACGGCGCGGCTCGCGTCAAAGCCTACGGCCTCGCCGAGACGGCGGTAGTTTTCGAGTAAGTTTTCGCTCGTGTCGCCCTTGTTGTCGGCAAAGTTGAGTGAATCGTAGGGCGCAGGGCTCACGCCGCCGTGCCGCGTCGTGAACGCGTGCACCGCGCCGCTCCCCGCGGCGGTGATGACATCGGACGTGTCGTAGATGAGACCGTTTACGTTATGTTCGGTGAAAGACATCAAAAGTGCCTCCTTTTTCTGCACCAAAGGGTGCGGAGATGTCGCCGCCTGTCTCAGGCGGCGGGGGAAATGCGGCGTGTGCGCCGCGGCACCACACCCCCCCATTTTCTTTCCCGGGAAAGAAAACGGGCGGTGTGACCGTCCAAAAGAAAGGCGTTTGCATTGCAAGCGGGCAGCTCGAAGAGCTGCAATGCTTGCCGATTGCACTGCCCATAGCGCGGCGTTGCCGCGTTTGAAGCTGCTATACGATTTGCCTCTGCTCCTACTACCCGCTGTTGCGCAGCCGTTGGCGGCTCTGCTGCCTTACGGATGCGGCACACCCCTTGCGGGTGCCGCTCTGCCCATCTTGTAGAAGTACAGCCTAATCTCCGTCCACTTCGGATTTGTACGATCTTGCTGCTGCCTGCCAAGGCGGCATTGCTGCGCTCGCCGCGGTTAGGTGGTGCGTTTCTCGCGGGGATAGGGTTCTTTTTCGTCGGTCAGGCCGACGAGATAGTCGATGCTTGTATGGTAGAATCCGGCGAGCTGCCCGGCGTATTCCAGCGGAAGCGCTCGCTCGCCGCGCTCGTATTTGGAATAGAGCGACTGGTCGCACATCAAAAATTCTGCGATCTGCTTTTGCGTGAAGTCTTTATCCTCCCGCAAATCACGAATCCGTAACTTCATTTACATCACCACTGCGATTATATCGTAAGACAATATGTCCTATTGACTTTTTGGACATATTGTCCTAATATGAGCATTGAGGTGATTTCATGGAGAAGCAAACCTGCAATGATTGCGAGCATTTTCGCAGACATTATATCTTTACCGATGGAGAATACAGGGCATTGTACTACGGTCACTGCACCAGCAGGCGCTGCAAAAAACGAGAGGCGGACACCCCCGCCTGTGAAGATTTTACTCTCAAACCACCCCCACCCAAAGACCCCGCCAAATACTACATCGCCCACATCAAACTAATTCCAGCAGAAGACTAAACAGCGCGGCGAGCGCAGCAATGCCGCCCCCGCACGCAGTCTGCCGCCGGTCCACCGTCACTCGCGCCTCACGATAGTAAGGCGCGGTTGCAACATGTAACGATACGTAGGGGTTCATGGCGAAGCCATGTACACCGCACCCACACTGCGCAGCGCGTGCAGCCCTTCAAGCAGCAAACCCGCAATGTTGGGGGTCGAGGGGCCCTCCCCTCGCGTTCTCTTGGGGGTTCAAGGGGGCCATTCTCTCACGCGAGAGAATGGCCCCCTTTCCCGCGTCCCCACGCTGTGGGGACTTAATCGCAGCCCTGCGGGCTGCACCCTTCACCGCCATCACGCGCAGCGGAACGCTTCCACAGCCTCCCCATCCGCGCAGCGATACAGCCGCCCGCCCTTGGCGTAAAACGTCTCATTCCCCTCGTCGCATTCGACGTTCCAGCGCAGACGCCACACTGTCTCGGCTCCGTTTTCGTCATAGCCCTGCCAGCCGAAGCAGCTGACCTCGTTCAGCGCTTTCACGTTCCTCCCAAGCCGCAGTGTCACCGTGCAGTCGACGATCTTCGCGTTCGGATAGTCCTTTTCCGCGTCCGCCGCAACTTTCTCGTCACCGAAGACGACCTGGGTATTCCATATCTCCGGCGCGTTCAGCGCAAACGCCGTCGGCACACCGCGGCCGATATACCCGCCGAGCGCCGTCACCTTGTAGCCGTGCACTTCATCGGGAATGACGATCACCGCGCCGTCGCTCCCGTCCCAGTCAACGTCCGCCGCAAAGGCTTGATGCGTCACCAGATTGCGGTAGTAGCGCTGCCCGTCTGTGTCTGTCCAGTCCGCCGCGCGGTATCCCTGCGCACCGGTCAGCATCCATAAGAGGACTCCGACCGCCGCGGCGATCAGCGCGACCGGCAGCGCGATCGCGCCCATCTTTCCGGAATGTTTCTTCTGCATGACAATACTCCTTTCTTCATCCTTGCAAAGGGTCTTTTCATTTCCATCCAAGTTGATTATAATAGACAGACACCGCATTTGTAAAGGGGGTCCACCGCATGGCGACGCTCAACACCGATATCCGCTATATCAAGGGCGTGGGCGAAGCGCGCGCCAAGTCGCTCGCCAAACTCGGCATCACCGACCTGCGCTCCCTCCTTTCCTACTTTCCCCGCGCCTACGACGACCGCCGCGCGTACAAGAAGATCGCCGGCCTCATCCCCGGCGAGAATGCCTGTGTCTGCGCCGTCATCGCGGGCGAGCCCAGGCTCTCGCGCATTCGCAAGGGGCTCGACCTTATCAAGCTCCGCGCCGTCGACGAGACCGGCGCGCTTGAACTTACCTATTTCAACCAGTCCTACCTCAAAAACACCCTCCACACCGGCGACGCCTACGTCTTCTTCGGCCGTGCCGAGGGTACGCCGAGCCGCCCGCAGATGACCAATCCCCTCTTTGAGCGCGAGGGCGCGCACCAGATCACCGGCCGCATCATGCCCATCTACCCGCTCACCGCGGGTGTCAGCCAGTCGATGCTCTATAAGGCCGTCGAACAGGGGCTCGCCGCCTGCGTCGACGAACTTCCTGACATCCTCCCTGAGGACGTCCGCCTCGTCTACCAGCTCTGCCACACCCGCTTTGCCTACGAAAACATCCACTTCCCCGCAGACGACGAAGCCCTCTCCGCCGCGCGCCGCCGCCTTGCGTTCGAAGAGCTTTTCCTGCTCGCGCTCGGCCTCAAGCTCCTGCGCGAGCGCCGCACGTTCGTCGCGGGAAAACAGTGCAAAAAAGTCGACCTTTCGCCCTTTTTCACCTCTCTCTCCTTTTCCCTCACCGGCGCACAGCGCCGCGCCATCGGCGATATCGCGCGCGACCTGACAGGTCAGCGCCCGATGAACCGCCTCGTGCAGGGCGATGTCGGCTCGGGCAAAACGATGGTCGCCGCCGCCGCCATCTACATGGCCGCGAAAAACGGTCTTCAATGCGCCCTCATGGCCCCGACCGAGATCCTTGCCGAGCAGCACTATCGCTCGCTCGCTCCGCTTTTGGAGCCTCTCGGCATCCCCTGCGCGCTGCTCACCGCCTCGACCAGGGCCAGGGAGCGCCGTGCACTGAACGAACGTCTCCGGTCCGGTGAACTCTCCCTTGTCATCGGCACGCACGCCCTGCTCTCTCCCGATGTACAGTATCAAAATCTCGGTCTCGTCGTCACCGACGAGCAGCACCGCTTCGGCGTCGACCAGCGCGCCGCGCTGTCCGCCAAGGGCGACGACCCGCACCTTCTCGTCATGTCCGCCACGCCCATCCCGCGCACGCTCGCGCTGATGATCTACGGCGATCTCGACGTGTCCGTTCTCGACGAGCTCCCCCCCGGACGGCAGAAGATTGACACCTTTGCCGTCCCGTCGAGCTATCACGAGCGTATCTACGCTTTTTTGCGCAAGCTCGTCGCCGAGGGCCGTCAGGCCTATATCGTCTGCCCCATGGTCGCGGAAAACGACGAGCTCCCCGATGAGCGCAAGGCCGTCACCGCCTACGCGGAAATGCTGCAAAAAGAGGTCTTCCCCGACCTTCGCATCGCCCCCATCCACGGCAAGATGAAGCCTAAGGAAAAGGACGCCGTCATGCGCGCTTTCGCCGCGCATGAGATCGACGTGCTCGTCTCCACCACCGTCATCGAGGTCGGCGTCGACGTGCCGAACGCCGCGCTCATGCTGATTGAAAACGCCGAGTGCTTCGGCCTCTCCCAGCTCCACCAGCTGCGCGGCCGCGTCGGCCGCGGCCGGCACAAGTCCTACTGCGTCCTTGTCTCCGACAACAAGGGTGAGGAAAACAAGCAGCGTCTCAAGGTCATGTCCTCCACGAGCGACGGCTTCGCCATCGCGGAAGAGGACTTGAAGCTCCGCGGCCCGGGCGACTTTTTCGGCTCCCGCCAGCACGGCCTGCCGTCGCTGCGCGTCGCCGATCTCTCGTGCGATTTATCGCTCCTGCACGAGACGCAGTCCGCCGCCGAGCAGCTCCTCACCGCCGACCCCGCGCTCAAAAATCATCCGCTGCTCAAAGCCCGCGTCGAGCTTCTCTTCGAGCTCAACGCCGATGCCATGAATTGAAATAAAAAAGTCAGGCCTGCTGGCTTGACTTTTTTACGCTTTGTAGTATGATTAGTATAACCAATCATACTTTAGGAGGTTGATTTTATGGAAGTACCTCAGGGCAAGCACGCCTGGATGGTCAAGATCGGCGAAAAGGGCCAGTTTGTCATCCCCAAGGAAGCGCGCGACATTTTCGGCTTTCACCCCGGCGACGAGCTGCTCGTCCTCGGCGACGACGAGCGCGGCATCGCCATCCTGCCCAAGGCCATGCAGCGGGAATATATGCTGCGCATCTTTTCCGAAATGGACAACGGGGGCGACAGCAAATGAGCAAGATCGTCTTTTTCTGCATCCCGGCCTACGGCCACACCAACCCGACGCTCGGCGTCGTGCGCGAGCTCACCGCGCGCGGTCACGAGGTCCGCTACTACTCCTACGAACCCATGCGCACGCTCATCGAAGCCGCAGGCGCGCAATTCGTCGCCTGCGACCCGTATGACTGCGAACAGCACCTCACGCCCGCCGACGGCGCGCGCGTCGGCAAGGACATCGCCTTTTCGACGCACATTCTGGTCGAGACCACCCTCGCCCTCGACGAAATGGTCTGCGCCGGCATGCGCGCTTACGCGCCCGACTGTATCGTCGCCGACTCGATGGCTGTCTGGGGCAAGGCCGTCGCCAAAAAGCTCGGCATCCCGTTCATCTCCTCGACCACGACCTTTGCCTTCAACCGCTATTCCGCCAAGGTCATGAAGCAGAGCGGCGGCCAGATGCTCAAAATGCTGCTCGCCATGCCAAAGATCAACCGCGACCTCCAGCGCCTGCGTGACCGCGGCTATCCCATCAAGAATATTCTCGACATCATCCAGAACGACGACCGGACCGACACCATCGTCTACACCTCGCCCGAGTTCCAGCCCTGCGCCGACACGTTCTCAGACAAGTACGCCTTCGTCGGTCCGTCCATCCGCCCCGCGACAGAAACTGTCGAAAAGACCCACGATGTACTCATCTACATTTCGATGGGCACAGTCAACAACGACCTCCTCCCCTTCTACCGCTCCTGTATCGCCGCGTTCGCGGACTCGCCCTATCAGGTCATCCTCTCCACCGGCGAGCAGATCGACCGTTCCGCCCTCGGCACACTTCCCGACAACATCACCGCCCTCCCCCACGTCGACCAGATCGCCGTGCTGCAAAAAGCCGACGTCTTCCTCTCCCACTGCGGCATGAACAGTGCGAGCGAGAGTCTCTACTTTGGCGTGCCGCTCGTTCTCTTCCCGCAGACGAACGAACAGGGCGGCGTCGCCGCCTGTGTCGCCGAACTTGGCGCGGGCCTCAAGCTCGAAAAAGCCGACGCCGCCTCCATCCGCACCGCGGTCAACGCCGTTCTGCAAACACCGTCGTACCGCGCGAATGCGCAGAAGATCCGTGAGAGCTTCCTCCGCTGCGGCGGCGCGAAAGCAGCGGTGGATAGAATTCTTTCTGTCGCTGACAGGAAATAAGTTCCCCATGCCGCATGGGGAACGGGGCAAAGGGGGATATTCTCTTTCACGAAAGAGAATATCCCCCTTTAAATCCCCCAAGAGAAAGGTTTAGATTGGCAGTCTCGGGGTTGAATAACCTTTATGCCTTCGGAATGCAACTGCCTGCGTGGCGGCATTGCTTCGCTCGCCGCCATTGGTTTTGCTAGACGATTTGGTGTACTCCTATTATCCGCTGTTGCGCAGCCGTTGGCGGCTCTGCTGCCTTACGGATGCGGCACACCCCTTGCGGGTGCCGCTCTGCGTATCTTGCGCAGGTGCAGCCTAATCACTATCTACCGATAGTGCCAACAAACGCGGCGAGCGCAGCAATGCTGCCTTGGCAGGCACCTGCAAGTCCGATAACATCCGAAGTAGACGGAAATTGCGTAAGGCCAACGAATCGCAGGCAAAGCGGCAGCGAAGATAGGAGCAAGTCAAATCGTCTAGATACAAAAAACAGCAGGCACTCGATTCCGCAGGCTGCGCAGCTCTTCAAGCGCCCGACTGCCAATGCGGGGGTCGAGGGGGACTCCCCTCGCCTTTCTCTGGGGGATCAAAAGGGGGTATTCTCTTCGGAAAGAGAATACCCCCTTTTATTCGCGCCCCTGCACGGTGCAGGGATTTACCACCCTGCATGGTGCAGGAGAAACCTTATTTCTCTTCCTGAGCCTTCAGCTTAGAAAGTTCTTCTTCCTCCAGCTGGCGATACGCCACCTTACCAACCAGAGTCTTTGGCATATCCTCCTTGAACTCGATGTCATACGGCATGGCGTACTTCGCCACATTCTTGCGGCAGTAGGCCAGAAGCACCTGCTTGGTCTCCTCGGTCGCGGGCACGCCCTGCGCAAGCTTGACGAACGCCTTGACCTTCTGCATCTTGTAGGGATCGGGCACGCCGATCACGCAGCTCATCTGCACGTACTCGTGCGCGTCGAGGATATTTTCGATCTGGCCGGGATAGACATTGTAGCCGGACGAAATGATCATGCGCTTGGCACGGCCGCGGAAGTAGATAAAGCCCTGTTCATCCATCACGCCCAGGTCGCCCGTGTAGACCCACGTCAGGCCGTCGGCGTGCGTGCGAAGCGTCTGCGCCGTCTCCTCGGGATTGTTCATGTACTCCTTCATCACGGTTGGGCCCGCGAGCAGGATCTCGCCCTCCTGCCCGTAGGGAACCTCCCGGTCAGTGTCCGGCTCGACGATCTTGATGTAGGTATCCGGGAACGGCAGGCCGATGGAGCCCTCCTTGAACATGTGCGGCGGCGTCAGGCAGCAGGCCGTGACCGTCTCGGTCGTGCCGTAGCCCTCGCGCACCTGAATGGACGCCTTATGGTCATAGAGGAACTTGTCGAACTTCTTCTTCAGCTCGATCGACAGGCTGTCGCCGCCGGAGAATACACCCTTGAGCGAGCTGAGGTTCGCCCCGTCCATGCTCGGCAGGCGCAGCAGCGCTTCGTAAAGCGTCGGCACGCCGGCGATGAAGTTGCACTTGTACTTCACGATCTGCTTGGCGTAGCTCTTGGCCGTGAAGCGCGGGATCAGGATGCAGCGTCCGCCCTGCGAGAGCATCGTGTGCACGCACACGCCGAGGCCGAAGCCGTGAAACAGCGGCATCGCCGCCAGCATGCGGTCGCCGGGGCGGAACATCGGGTTCGCCGCGATGACCTGCTGGCCGAGGGCGTTGAAATTCTTGTTCGTCAGCACGATGCCCTTTGTTGTGCCGGTCGTACCGCCGGAATAGAGGATCACAGCGGGGTCCGCGCCCTCGCGCTTGACCTTATAGGTCTTATAGTAGCAGGAGCGGGAGAGCTTCATGAAGTCCTTCCACATGATGACCGGCGCATCCTCGGGAATTTTCTCGATCTTGCGTCCCTCGGTGAGCATATAGCCCGCCTTGATCGTCGGGGACAGCGCGTCGCGCACGCTTGCGATGATCATGTTCACGACCTTCGTGCGCTCGCGCACCTTTTCAAACTTGTTGTAGAACTGGTCGAGCGTCACCGCCGCCACGCTTTCCGAGGCGTTCAGGTAAAACTCGATCTCCTTCTCTGCCGACAGCGGATGGATCATGTTCGCAATGCCGCCGACGAGGTTGACGGCGTAGAACATATAGATGGCCTGCGGGCAGTTCGGCATGGCAATGGTCACCTTGTCACCCTCGCGCACGCCGATGGTCTTGAGCGCCTTGGCGCACTGCTCGATCTCGCGGATCATCTGGCGGTAGGTCGTCGACTTTCCCATGAACGTAAAAGCGATGTTGCCCGGATATTTCTTAGCGATCCGCTCCACGGCCTCGAACATCGAGCCGTCGAAATACTCAAGGTGCATCGGCACCTCGCCCATGTAATCCTTCCAGGGCGTTCTGACAATGGAATCACTCATATTCTACTTCCTCCGATAGCGGTCGTTCCAAAAGGGCGGGGTGTTCTAACAGATATTTGAAAAGGCGCACGCTCTTTGCGTAATAGTAGCCGTCGGCAATGCGCTCATCCACGGTGAGGCCGAGGTCGACCGTCTCCTGCATTTCGACAAGGCCGTGCTCGTCGTACAGCGGCGTCCACTTCTTTTCGCCGATGATGCAGAACAGCGAGCTCGTGCCCCAGTTCGTCAGGTGGTGGTAGCCGCTTTTGAGATGAATGGAACCGAGGTTGGAGATGAACACCGAACTGTAGTTCGGGTCCTTGCCGATCAGGAAATCGGGGCACCAGCCGTGCTTGTCGAGCCAGCGGATAAATCGCACCGCCGCCTTGGACAAAAAGCGCGGCAGGCTGTTGAGCACATTCATGCTGTTGTCGGTCGTGTTGACCTTCTTCTGCTCGCGGCAGGCCGCAACCTCCTGGTGGATCTCCTCGTGGATCGTGTCGATGGTGCTCTCAGGCTTTATCTCCAGCAGAGCCATGGCCTCTTCGCTGCCGTCGGCAAACTCCTTTTTGATGACAAAGCCCGCTGTCACCTTATTGCGCTGATAGTAGTTTTCATTCGCGTAAAAGCGGTTGAGCTTCGGCCGTAAAATGACCGTCTTAACGAGCGCCGTCAGGATCACGTGGAAAAACGTGTACTTGAACGGAATGCCCTCATAGTTTTTCGTCGCAATGTACTCCTTGATGGGCTCTAAATTCACGCGCTCTGCGATATACGCCTCGTTGTCCGCGCGGTTGGGATAGATGATGCCCATGATAAAGTGCAGCGAATCCACATCGCGCAGCAGTGTTGCGTCGCGCCGGTCGCCCCAGCGTCTTTTCTGTTCTGCCATAAAACCTTCTTCCTTTTCTTTCGGTTTTGCTTCTTTTCCCCCACCCTTCCACAAGTGGGACCCCTCTTTAGGGAATAAACCGCTCAAAAATGGCGATCGCGCCCTCGCGCTCCGCCGTCTCCAAGTCTTCTTTCGACCGGATGGTCCAGTAAACGCCCTGCGCGCCGTAGAGCTTACGGCATAAACGCGGCGCCCAGTTTTTCTTATCTTCAAATTTATAGGCGACAAAATCCGGCTGTGCCATGATGTTGCCCAGCAGATTCGTCGTCGCAAACGCCATCGGCAGGCTCAAATTGCCGCGCTCTTTCAAAAAGTCGCAGCTCAACTGCCCGCGGATGACCTCTGGCCGGTGCTTTTTCAGCCACACCACGCACCGCGGGTCGAACGACTCCACGCAGTACTTGACGTCAAACTTGTCGAGTTCCGCCATCGTGCGCTCGGTCAGCTCGGCAAAGTTGTCGCGAAAGCTCTTGACCTCCACAATGAGCGGCAGGCCCGTCCCCGCAAACAGCGCGAGCACATCCTTGAACTGCGGGATGGCCTCCTTCGTCCCGTCCAGCGCATAGTCCTTGAGTTCGTCCGCGCTCAGGTCTTCGAGGTATCCCTCGCGGCCCGTCATGCGCTTCACATCGCTGTCGTGGAACACGGCAAGCGTCCCGTCGCGCAGCAGGTGCACGTCGAGCTCCGCGCCGAAGCCCCGTGCGATCGCGCGCGAGAATGCCGGCAGCGAATTTTCGGGAATGCCCGCCTCCTTATCGTAGAGCCCGCGGTGCGCATAGCGGAATTTCCGCAGCGCCGCCATCGACTCCGTTCCGCGCCGCGCGCGCAGTAAAACCGCCCACGCGACCGCCAGAATCAGGCAAATTCCGACAACGATCCGTAAAATTTTCACTTTAGATCACTTCTTGTATTCGATTTAGTCCGCATCCATATCCTCAAACGCCGCAAGCCCGGCCTTGGCCTCCACCTTGCAGTCGCCATGGCGCACAAAGCACATCGTCACAAAGCTGCACGCCACGAAGAACGCCGCATACGGGAACAGCATGCTGTAGCTGATGTGCTTCAAGAGCGTGCCCGCCAAAATCGGCGTCACGACCTGCGCCGCCATCGAAAACGTGTAGTAGTAGCCCGTAAACTTGCCGATATCGCTGCCCTTGCACATTTCAACGACCATCGGCAGCGAGTTGACGTTGATCGCCGCCCACGCAAGGCCGACGAGCGCAAACACGACAAACATCACGGCGTTGATGCTCTGATAATGCGTCGTCAAAAAGTACGCCGACGCAAAGCACGCCGCAAGCAGGATGACGCCGCCCTGAATGGTCTTCTTGCGTCCGATCTTCGACGCCATCTGCCCCACGGGGATGTACGACACGATGGCCCCGCCCGTCGCGACGAGCAAACACGTCGACGCGCCGCCGAGGCCCTGCCCCATCACGCGCCCGACATACGTCGTCCACCACGTCGTCACGCCGTTGTAGCCGATGTACCACAGCGCGATCGAGCACAGCAGCATCACAAGGCTGCGCTTGACTTCTTTGGGCAGCTCCTCACTGCCGTCCGGCTCCTCCTCCACGAGCTGCTGCTCGGGATGCTCGGCCTCGTATTCCTTCTCCGCCGCCGCGAGCTTCGGCTCGTTTGTCGTGAAGTACAGCACGATGACCGAAACCGCCATCAGCACCGACACGACGACAAAAAGCGGTTGGTAGTTCACATGCGCGGCCCCCGCCGTCTTGCTGTTCGGATACAGCACCGCCGCCGCGATCAGATACGAAATGCCGCCGACCGCACCCATCAGGTTGATGATCGCGTTCGCGCGCGATCTTATGGGCTTGGGTGTCACGTCCGGCATCAGCGCCACCGCAGGCGAGCGGTAGGTCCCCATCGCCACGAGCAGCAGCCCCAGCGTGACGACGAACATCGCGAGCTTACCCGTGCTCGCGCCATTTGCGTAGCCGTTGTCAAAAAGCGGCAGCAGATTCATCAGGATCACCGCAGCCGCCGTGCCGCCGAGGATAAACGGCATCCGCCGCCCGATCTTCGTGCTCGTCCGATCACTCAGCGCGCCGAAGAACGGCAGCAAAAACAGCGCCAGCACATTGTCCGCCGCCATGATCGCGCCGGAAATGGTCTCGTCTAAGTGGAACGTGTTCGTCAAAATCAGCGGGATGATGTTGTCGTACATCTGCCAGAACGCGCAGATGGACAAAAACGCCAGCCCCACCAGCACCGTGCGCTTGTGGTCAAGCTTCATAGCCGTTCTCCTTGCAAAGAAAAGTCGATTTCCTTAGAATCACAGTAGAATATCATGTTTTCGCCGAAATAGCAAGCGCCCGTCGCCCGCCGCTCTGTCAAATTCCCGTAAAGCACCAATATTCCTTGCCTTTTCGTCCCGTTTTCGCTATAATGGAACAAAAATTGTGAAAAAGGAGCCCCCATGCTGTTTTGGAAGAAGAAAACGCCCCCGCTCGTCCAGTCCTCCGCCTCCGCGTGGCGCGAGCAGTGGCGCGCGATCGTCCCGCCCGAGTGCCGCAACGTCCCCGTCACCGTCGGCGATAAGACCGTCACCGCCTACGTGCAGATCAACCATTTCGTGATGATGCTCCAGGACGGCTTACTCATGGAGGAGCACTTTTTCGACGTCTGCTCCCACTTCCAGCGCGCGGGCTACCATGTCATCTGGCTCATGCGCTGCACGCAGGACATCGAAAACGGCTATTTGAAGCTTAAAAAGCAGCGCGGCGACAAATGCCTCTGGAAGTGGCGCAAGCCCACGACGAACTTCGGCCGCTGGACGTCCGACAACCGCTGCGTGACCATCCTCCTCCAATATAAGCCCGCGCCCGACGGCCCGCTCGAGCACTGCACCGAGCACATTTTGCAGCGCGTCCAGTGGGCGGAGAGCTCGGACAACGCGCAGATGGTCCCCTCGCGCACGGAATTTGCCACCGTCGGCGTCCCCGGCACCCCCGCCGAGCTCGCCAACTGGCTCCGCGGAGGCTTCATGTCGGCCGATTTGTAAAATTTATCTGCATATTCAGTCATAATTTGACTTTCGAAATCAGTCATAATCTCACATAATCTCAGTTATTTAGGGTCGTTTTGCTTCGTTGTGCCGTTTCATCCTGCATCTTTTTTCATGTTTGCGAAACATGAAAGCACTGCTTCGGCAGTGCTTTTTTATTTCTATCATAACGGAGGATTTTGCATTGAAACGTACAACCAACTACGCTCTCCCGAACAGCACCCCATTTGTTAGACAGTATGATATACTATCTAACAAGTGGGGTGTTTTGCTATGCCAAAAGGAGTACCAAACAAACGATATACGCCGGAATTCAAGAGAATGGTTGTAGAAACCATGGAAAAAGAACATCTGAGTATCTATGCAACGATGCAGGAATTCGGAATTAACGACCATAAAATTATAGAGCGTTGGGAACGCATTTATTTGGAAGAAGGGCCGGAAGGCTTGTCGGTTGAGCGACGGGGCCGCGGCAGCACTGGTCGGCCAAAGAAGCTGCCAAAAGAGGTAGAAGAAGATCTGTTGGCCGAAGTGCAGCGACTGCGTGCGGAGAACGATTACCTAAAAAACTTGCAAGCCTTGGTTTTGGAAGACGAGCGACGCCAGCGCAGAAAACGCAGGTAGTTCAAAAGCTGAGGCAAAGACATTCTCTGGATATTCTTCTCTCAATCGCTCAACTACCCCGTGCCACTTTCTACTACCATCTGAAGCGGATGAACAGTGCAGATAAGTATAAAGCTGTCAAAGCGGAGATCACGGCCATCTACCACGAAAACAAAGGAAGATACGGCTATCGCCGCATTACAGCAGAACTTCACAAGCGCAATTTCCTCCTGAACCACAAGACTGTCCAGCGGCTTATGAAGGAGCTGGGCTTAGTTTGCCGTGTCAGGATGAAGAAGTATCGTTCTTACAAGGGTGAAGTTGGCAAAATTGCGCCAAATCTGTTAAACCGGGACTTCCGCGCCGAAAAGCCAAACCAGAAGTGGGTCACCGATGTGACAGAGTTCAGTTTGTTTGGCGAGAAACTGTATCTGTCTCCAATTCTCGATCTGCACAGCAGCGATCTGGTCAGCTATACCATATCGGATCGCCCTGTGCTCAGCATGGTGACAACCATGCTGAACGAGGCATTTGCAAAAATTCCGGACGGAACAAACCTCATTCTCCATTCCGACCAGGGCTGGCAGTATCAGCATAAGCAGTACCAGCGCATGCTCCGGGAGAAGGGCATCCGGCAAAGCATGAGCCGCAAAGGAAACTGTCTGGACAATGCTGTGATAGAAAACTTCTTTGGGCTGCTCAAAAGTGAACTATTGTATCTGCAGGAATTTCAGTCCATGGAGCACTTCAAACAGGAGCTCATTGAGTATCTGGACTACTACAACAACCGTAGGACCAAAGCTAAACTAAAGGGCCTGCCGCCTGCAATTCACGGGCAGCAAGCCCTTTCGGTTGCTTGAACAATTTTTGCGTTGAATTTTTGTCTAACTTTTTGGGGTCACTTCAATTTGACCTGGCTATATTTTAGTTGATGTATAGCGACATTGTTAGGATGTCGAACAGTTGCGCGACATCCTTGACATCAGCAGGATTGGCCATTAAGCCATTCGTCAAAGCTGAATTTGGAAATGCGGATTGCGGTGCCGATTTTAAACCAGTGGAACTGACCGGTTTTCAGCAGCTGATAGACGCTTCCACGGCTAATGCCCAGCATTTTCTGCAACTCAGCGACCGTATAGCAACGCTTGTCGGTGCTGATAGGGATACTATCGATATTTTGCATAAAAATTACTCCTTTTGCTCGTTAGGTGGTATGATGCGGATGATGTGCTGTGGCGGCAGGCCTATGCTCTCGCGAATGCCTAGGTCGATGCACGACATATGGATCGGTCGCACATGACCCAAATAGCGGATGATTTGCGATTTACGTATTGTCTGGATCTGTTCGGCCAAGGCCATGCATGGCTTGTCCAGACCGCGTTGATGCCGCAAGACGTAGTGTGTTGGCATGTCTGTTTTTTTGATTTCAGCCGTAAGGGGAACGACGATCAGGGTCGGTGCAAATCTGTTGCCGTAGTCGTTCTGAACGACAACAACAGGGCGAGCGCCTCCTTGAATGTGACCATGATGCTCGCCGAGGTCAGCAAGGTAAATGTCACCTCTGCGAAAACTCCAATTTTTGTTAATCATAGATTTTCACTCCTGTTATGTAACGTGGGTGAGAAAGTTCCCGCCCACGGTGAATTTCATTACAATTGCTTATGTTGTCTGAGTATTTGTCTCAACGCCCCTCAGAGTAACGGCATTAAGCCGACAGGGAGTCAATCAAGCGGTCGATTGCTGTTCGACCTCATGGGAAT
>ENA-OVGB01000444-OVGB01000444.1-human-gut-metagenome-genome-assembly--contig:-NODE-444-length-48454-cov-5.333581_pt1 | contig 48454 bp, 47 predicted proteins | sample MGYA00237767_ERZ505413 | MGnify/ENA primary metagenome ERZ505413 (study PRJEB26158, sample SAMN06016410) | human gut metagenome | biome: human gut; feature: ankylosing spondylitis patient; material...
TTGCTAAGCATTTTATCGCTTTTTGTCTATCTATCCCTGCATTTTCAATTTCATCAATCAATACAATCGGTGAACTACTTATACATGCCACATCTGCTATCATCAAAGCTCTCGATTGACCACCGGATAATTGAGTTACCTTTGTATCTAAAGTAAATTTTTCGCCAGCTAATTCATTTGCCATAGAAAAACATTTAGCGATTATAGCCTTTTCATTTTCTATTTCTTTGCCTAAACGAACTTTAGCATGCATAGTTAAAAAATCTTCTACAGTAATATCCATGATAAAATTCATATTTTGTGATAATTGAGCTACTAATTTTCCTTCTAAATTAAATCTAGCTTCATCATCTAAAATTTCATCATCAATTAAAATCTGTCGTTTTGTCGGTGTATCTTCTTGTGCTAAACATTCAATATCTGCAAGCAATCTACTTTTTCCCGAACCTGTTGGCCCTACAATACTTATTACTTGCCCTGCAAAAATCTCTACTTGGATATTTTCAGCTTCGCCAAATTTATTTTTGCCACCATTGATGGTTAATTTATGTACTTTTACCTCATCTTTATTTTCTAAATTCTGCATAGCTGAAAGATATTTCGCTAATTCATCGGCAATATTGCCATCACGAATACCTACTTGCCATAAATCTTCTTCATCTATATCTTCAAAAGCCTTAGCAAAAGTTAAATTATCCGGTAAATTCCATAAACCTGTATTATCCAAATAATCTTTGATTTGAGGATACGCTTTTTTTATTTCTCCAATTGTATGAGTTTCTACAAATTCTTTAAAATCCATAATTTCCACCTAATCAATTAAATTCTATTTTCTTAGTCATGCCCAATTGATATTTTTCACCAATGCGCATTTCATCTGTACAATATGAACATACAGCAGCTGGCGAAGTAAAACGCAATTTTTTTCCTTCTAATGTATCTATATCTTCAATTTTATTTATATATTTTTTCAACATAAATGCACCTTGACCAGTTATGCCATTGATAAAAATAACTTGTGCCTTAGGATTTGCTTGATAGACATTATACATAAATACTTCGCGTTCAGCTTGAGAAATAATATCTCCTTTAGTGATGACTATTACATCTGCAAATTTCACCATTGGCCCAATTTTTCTTGGTGTATTAATCCCTGATAAGCAATCTATTACACCAATGGCCAATACATCTTGAATATATGGCGAACAGCGATTGCAAAGACCTGCACTTTCGGTAATCAAATAATCTAAATTTTGACTTTTTCCCCAAGCTACAGCTTCTTCAATATTGCTGATAAAAAAATGGTCTGGACAAAATTTTCCTGATAAACCAATCTGTATCGGTATATTCGCTTTTTCATACGGTTCTTTATCAAAAGTCGTCAAGCAATCAAATTTAATAACGCCTGCTTTTTGCTTTTCTTTATGTAACACTTCTATTAATCGCAGAATTACAGAAGTTTTGCCCACAGATGGTGGCCCTGCTAAAGTTATTAATTTCACCAAAATCATCTCCATCATAAATTGCTAAATTTTATTATATAGCAATAAACTAAAAAAAAATAGGTTAAGCACTTTAGACTTTATTTTCATAAATCCATGCTCAACCTATTTTTACTTATTTTATAAAATTCTATTTAAAATAATATTATATATTAACCAATTTCGCCTTCAAGCTCTGTACCGCGTACTCTTACTGGTCGATTATGTTCATCAACCATGACTACATCAGGTACTAAATTTTGAGCTTCTTCTTTTGTCATCATAGCATAAGCAATAATAATAACTGTATCACCAACTTGTGCTTTACGTGCTGCTGCTCCATTTAAACAAATCACACCGCTACCACGTTTACCTGCAATTGTATAAGTTTCTAATCTAGCACCATTATTATTATTTACTACTTGTACTCTTTCTCCTGGTAAAATACCTGCAAGCTCTAATAATTCTTCATCAATAGTGATGCTTCCCATATATTCTAAATTTGCTTGAGTTACTGTAGCACGATGAATTTTTCCATGAAACATATTATATAACATTATTATTTATCCTCCAAAATGACATTATCTATTAAACGAGTTGTACCAAATTTTACAGCTAAAGCCAATAAGACTCTGCCTTCAATTTTATTTCCTACTGGTTTTAATCCTGGCAATTTATACATTTCTACATAATCAATTTGACTTGTTTTTTCAGACTGTATAGTATCTTTTACTAAATTTAATATAGCTTCTACATCTCTTTGACCATTAGTAAATGCTTCTTTTGCCAATCTTAAACTCTTAGATAAAATCAACGCAGATTTTCTTTCTTCTGGAGATAAATAAGTATTTCTTGAACTTTTTGCAAGTCCATCAGCTTCACGAACGATAGGCATAATGCGAAGTTCTACATTGAAAAATAAATCATCAACCATACGGCGTAAAACTTCTGTTTGCTGAGCATCTTTTAAGCCAAAATATGCTCTATCTGCTCGAGATAAATTGAATAATTTACTAACTACTGTAGTAACTCCACGGAAATGAATAGGTCTTGTTCTACCACATAAAACTTTTGTGATATCACCTATAACTTCTACCCATGTCATATCTTCATTAGGATATAAATCTTTATTTTTTGGTGCAAATACTACATCTGCTCCTGCATTTTGTGCCACTATGCAGTCATTTTCCAAAGTACGAGGATAAGCTTCATAATCTTCATTTGGCCCAAACTGAGTAGGATTTACAAACACACTGACGATTGTAATATCATTTTCTTTTGCTGAAGCATTAATAAGTGAAGCATGACCTTCATGCAATGCTCCCATAGTTGGTACCAAACCAATAGATTTGTTTTCCTTCTTAAAATTAGCGACTAATTCACGTAATTTAGCCACATCTTGACATAAAATCATTTTTTTCTTCTCCTTTAATGTTCTTATAACAAACAAAAAGAGACTGTAATGAACTTACATAAAAGCACAAAAAAAGTACATCTCGACACGAAATGCACTTTCCCTATTGATTAAATATAATTGATTTGATATATTTAAAATATGTGAAACACACCTGATTTTATTAAAAAATTTAAGAAAAATTAACAAACTTTTAATTTTGTTATTGACAAATTACTTACAAAGGAATATTTTAATGTACAAATCAACAGTCAAATGCGAAGAACAGGAAATGACTTCTTCATATCACCGCTCACAGAAAGCCGTCAGTTGATGAGAGACGGCAGCAAGGAATGATTAAGCCCTCACCTGCAAGCAGTTCTGGTGAAAGACAGGCAGATGTCTAGTAGTTGGAACCGGTACCCATCGTTAAAAGGGCATGCCATAAGGTTGAAATTGCTGAGTGGCAGTAGAGTGGTCGGAGTATCCGGCAAGCAAAGTGGTAACGCGGAAGTAGAAATAATATACCTTCGTCTTTGCACATAATCCAGTGATGGATTAGTGCATCGACGAAGGTTTTTTTGTGCGAGTAGCGATGAGGATGGAACAACGGGAATTTGATGTATGCTTGTATACAATCAGATTCATGTTGGAACATCCGAGGAGCACCGCGACAATGTCAGAACGCAGTTCTGACATATGAGCTACGAGCTATGGAAGCACTGAGAATCATAGCACCGCTTCCACTGCGTTTGACTGGTGAAATATATTTTTATAGGAGAGTGACATTATGAACACATTAGTAATCGTGCTTATCGCGGCAGTTGTACTTTTTGGTGCATACATGGTTTATGGTCGTTGGTTAGCAAAGAAATGGGGTATCGACCCTAAGGCAGAGACACCAGCCGTTAAATATAACGACGGTAAAGATTTCGTTCCAACTAATGGCTGGACAGTTTTCAGTCATCAGTTCTCATCAATTGCAGGAGCAGGTCCTGTAACAGGTGCTATTCAGGCAGCAGCATTTGGATGGTTACCAGTTTTACTCTGGATCCTCATCGGTGGTGTATTCTTCGGAGCAGTTACAGACTTTGGTGCACTTTATGCCTCAGTTAAGAATGAAGGTAAGTCAATGGGTATGATCATTGAGAAGTACATCGGTAAGTTTGGCCGTAAGATTTTCTTACTTTTCTGCTGGTTATTCACACTTATCGTTATTGCAGCATTTGCAGATATGGTTGCAGGTACATTTAATGCTTACACAGTAAATGCTGATGGTGCTACTGTTTTATCAGCAGCAGCTAAGACAAATGGTTCAGCTGGTATGGTATCTATCATGTTTATGGTATTTGCCGTAGTATTCGGTCTTATCCAGAAGAATTTAAAGCTTTCAGGCTGGAAAGAAGCAGTGCTTGGTATTGTGTTTATTATCGCAGCATTTGCTGTTGGTATGTTTTTCCCACTTGAGTTCAACAAAGATGTATGGAGTTATATCACATTTGTATATATCTTCTTCGCTGCAGTTATGCCAATGTGGTTAATGAAGCAGCCTCGTGACTATATGACAACATTCATGTTTATCTGCATGATTGTAGGTGCAGCAGTTGGTCTTGTAGTTGCACATCCTTCAATGAATCTTCCTGTATATACAGGATTCAACAATGCAAAGCTTGGAACAATGTTCCCAATTCTTTTCGTAACTGTTGCATGTGGTGCTGTTTCTGGTTTCCACAGCCTTGTATCTTCTGGTACATCTTCTAAGACAGTTAATAACGAGAAGGATATGCTTAAGGTTGGTTACGGCGCAATGGTACTTGAGAGTTTACTTGCAGTACTTGCCCTTTGTGTTGCTGGTGCAGCTGCTACTAACGGAGCACTTCCAGCTAAGACACCATTCGCAATCTTCAGCAGTGGTGTAGCAGGATTCTTTGAAATGTTTGGTGTTCCAGTACATTTTGCAACAGTATTCATGACAATGTGTGTATCTGCTCTTGCTCTTACATCACTTGATGCAGTTGCCCGTATCGGTCGTATGAGTTTCCAGGAACTCTTCAGCGTAGATGATATGGAACATGCAGAAGGATGGAGAAAGTTATTCTGTAATACATACTTCTCAACAATTGTAACATTGGTATGTGGATTCATCCTTACTAAGATTGGATATGCAAATATCTGGCCATTATTCGGTTCAGCTAACCAGTTATTAAGTGCTCTTGTAATTCTTACACTCTGCGTATTCTTAAAGGTTACAGGACGAAGCAACAAAATGCTTTTCCCTCCTCTTATCATCATGCTTTGTGTAACATTTACAGCACTTGTACAGAGAACAATTGCAATGGTTAAGGCTATCAAGTTAGCAGCATCTGTTACAATTCCTGCTGGACAGACATCTTGGGGAAGCGTATTCATCGCTAACGGACTTCAGCTTATAATTGCTATACTCCTTATTGTACTTGGTGTAATCATTGTAGTTAACTCAGTAAAGAGCTATGCAAAGAGCGAGAAGAACTCTGAGAAGACAGCAGCTTAATTAGTCATTAAATATGTATGACGCAGGATATGTTAGTGGTACAGGCTTTCATGATTCCTGAGCTTAGTGGTAGTAAATGCCGCTATATACAAAGTTTTTTACAGGGCTTGAAATCAAACGCGCTTCGCTTGAACGAGATTTCAAGCCCTGAACTTTTGTATATAGCGGCATTAACTTCCACACAGCACAGGAATAAATCAAGCCCGCGCCACTAACATATCCTGCTGATATCATATTCAATACCAATAAAATAAAACATACCGGGGCAGTTATTCTGCTCCGGTATGTTTTGTCTTATCGTAAGGTGTTCCGATTTCTTCTATTATATTGTCGTCAATCTGGATATCTGCGAGAGTGTATTGTTCAGGTGCTTCTTTTATGTTGCGGAAAACATTACAGGTGCAGGTATTCTTTCTTATTATAATGTGCTCTGTGGAAGATGGCGGAATGTCAGTTCTTCCTTTCAGGTCAAAAAACTGTGTCCACGGATTAATGTTGATGAAATTAAATATCTTTCCCTGAACATATTCTATAGTGATGTATTCATAATGCTGTGGCGTGTCGGGACGCATTTTCAGCCAGAGCAGATTGTAACCTGAGTCGACCTTGATGTGACGCATTATTATATTCTTATTGTGTATGGATTCTGAGCCACATGTAAGGCATCCATGGCAGAATTCAAATGTGCAGTCCTCAATAATTATGCGTTCATTAGTGCCATTGTCCGGGTTACTGTCAGCAAATGGTCCTTTGCCGCCTTTTAAAGCAACTGCGTCATCATTTACATTAATTGTGCAGCCTTTAATAAGAATATCAGTGCAGGCGTCAATGTCTATTGCGTCAGTGCTAGGTGCTTTGACAGGCACAGACGGGCTTGTAATGCGGCAGTTAAGGTAACGTACATGAGAACATCTATATAGGTGATTAGTCCAGAACTGCGAATTACTAATGTGCAATCCGGCAACAGTAACATTGGTACATCTTTCCATATAGATAAGCCTTGCACGCTGTTCGTCTTTGTTGGTGCAGTCGGGATTCCAAGTTCTTCGCTGCCAGAAGGCTTTCCAGCTTCGTAAGCCGTTACCGTCTATCGTTCCATTACCGCACAATGTAAAGCCATCAATTCCAGAAGCGTTGATAAGTGCGGCAAAATACAGACAGGTTTCACCTTCTATTCTTGTTTCACAGACCGGATAATCGCTGATGTCGTCACTTCCCATAAGTGTTGCACCGTCTTCAATATACAGGTTGACTCCCTGTCTGAAAAATAAAGCTCCAGTCATGTATGTACCATGCGGAATAACGATTACACCGCCACCAGCATTGTATACAAGGTCTATCAGCTTCTGGAAATTAGCAGTGTATATTCTGCCGTCATCATGTATACCATAATCTGTAATAATATATTGCTTTCCCAGTTTGGTGAGTTCTGGAATGCTGGTATTGTGAAACCAGCCATCGACGGGCGTTCCGTCTGGGAAAATGTCTGAATGTATAGTGCACATATTTATAACCCCGTTTCTATTTGTTAGAAAATATGATAAATGTTTTGCAGACAAATCACAATATTTTATGGAAAATATTGTGATTTTATGAGCGTTTATTCATTCTTTAATTTGAACCGGATAGACGCTTTTTGTCCGGTTTCAAAAAATGAAAAAATTTACATTTTCGAAACCGGGGCCATATGAAAATCATTACATGAGATGCATAATTCTTCCTGTTTTCCACATACTACCCATACATTATAAATTATGGAAAGTATGTAAAAATCAGGAGGAATTATTAATATGAAAGCCACAGGAATTGTAAGAAGGATAGATGATTTAGGCAGAATTGTCATTCCAAAGGAGATAAGAAGGACACTTCATATAAGGGAAACTGACCCGATGGAGATATTTACGGATGCCGAGGGGCAGATTATCTTGAAAAAATATTCCCCGATAGGGGATATTAGCACATTTGCAGGAAAATATGCAGAATCACTGTCGGATGCGACCGGAATGACAGTATGTATAACTGACAGGGAACAGGTTATTGCTGCATCAGGTGACGATAAGAAGAATCTGATGAATAAGCCTGTCACAAAGGAGCTTAATCAGGCGATGGAGGGAAGATGTACCATTGCTGCAGGTGAAGGAGAGGATGGCTTTGTGAAAATCACTGATGAGGCGCAGTTTAAGCAGGAAATTATGTATCCGATAATATGTCAGGGAGATGTTTTAGGTACTGTGCTTATGATGTCTATTGACATGAAGCCAAAGTTTACAGATAATGAAAAGAAAATGGTAAAGACGGCGGCTAACTTTTTAGGAAAGTACATGGAATCGTAGATGACTTGAGGCGGACTGGTTATACTTAAGGGATAGCAGGCTGGATTTACTAATGGATTAAGGAGAAGAACATGAGATTAGATAAATATTTAAAAGTATCAAGACTTATAAAGAGAAGGACTGTTGCCAACGATGCATGTGATGCAGGAAGAGTAATGGTTAATGACAAGGTTGTGAAGGCATCTTATGATGTTAAAGTCGGAGACATTATTGAAATCCAGTTTGGTAACAAGAATGTAAGAGCAAGGGTTACAGATGTCAAGGATACTGTTAAGAAAGAAGAAGCAAAGGAAATGTTTGAATATCTTTAATTCAAAGTACCTGTAATCATATATTGTGGTCATGCATATATTCTCATATAACGGAATGTCTATAAGGAGGTTATATGGAGGAGAAGGTCAGGGTAAGAAGACCACACAGACTGAATATGGAGGACCGTAAAAGAATTGATTTTACAGGAATAACGGATGTTGTTTCATTTGACCCGGTAAAGGTTGTGCTGGAATCAGATTACGGTCATATTACAATAAAGGGCGATGGTCTGCATGTAAACCGCCTATCAATCGAGAAGGGCGAGTTAGATATTGATGGAAGAGTTGATTCTATCTGCTATTCTGAATCTGGCATGAAGACGAAACAAGATTCATTCATGAGCAGGCTGCTCAGATGATAAGCCGTGTAATAGTGTGGGAGCTTTATGCACTGGCAGTGAGTTTCTTCAGAGGAGTATTACTTGCGTGGGTGTATGATAATATAAGAGTTTACAGAAGAATAATAAGACATAAAACAATAGTATTTATGAGCATAGAAGACATTGTATATGGAATATATGCAGGAATAAGTGTTTTTCTGATGTGTTTTAAAGTGTCAGATGGTATTATCCGCGGATTTATAATTATGGGAATAGCATCTGGTGTAATTCTTTACTTTAGATTCATAAGTGTGTTGTATATCCGATGGACAGTGAAGATTATAAAATTTTTACTAAAACCGGTATGTTTTATATTGAAAAATGTAGTCCATATTATTACAATACCAGTTAGAAACCTTAAAAGATATATAGAGCACAGTAATAAGATGCGTAAGAAGGATTCACAAGGGTGAGAATATATGAAATTAGAATCAAGAAGAGAGCGTGCAGAAAGGCTTAAAAGGCAGAGACGTTCAGCACTTGCAGGAATGGCTATTGCTATTGTTGTAGTTGTTGCACTTGGTATTGTTCTGTGGAGAGGCAAAACAGGACTTGTTGCGAAGAATGCTGACTATGAGGCACAGATAACAGAACTACAGTCACAGATAGATGATGAGAATAAAAGAAGTGATGAACTCTCAGAATATGAGAAGTACGTCAAGACGAAGAAGTTCGTGGAGGAGATTGCTAAGAACAAGTTCGGGCTTATATATCCAGATGAACTGATATTCAAGCCTAATAACAAGTAACATTTATAATAACGGATATTATGTCGGAGCAGGAAGATTTTATAAGACTTTCATGCTTCGACATTTTATTTATATGCAGTCATATATACTTCACATTGGTGTAGTGCCGGAAAGGAAGTGGATATGAATGAAACATACATATAAAGATGCCGGATATACATATACTATTAACCGTCTGCAGGAAACAGCCAGAACATTCAGGAATCTTGGCGATGCATACGGGGAGACCAACCAGAAGCAGAATGGATTTAAGAGACAGTTAATTCTCGTTGCTGACATATTAGAGGAATGTGTTGCAATGAATCTTAACGCCAGAGTGCCCGAAAAACAGGAGTACAGGCAGCTTGAGCGCAAATGTATGGCAATGGGAATTTCAGTTAAGGATATAAAAGTAGTTGATGGAAAGAGACGCGAGATACTTGTAACTGCGAAAACATTTATGAAAGGATGCGTGTCTGAGAGGGTGTTGCGAGAGGCTGTGTCTGATGTGTTCAAGGTGAGGTTCTTTTCTAATCAGGATAACAGGGTGATTATAAATGAAGAGCCTAACCAGTACGTGTTCTATCAGGAGGATCGTTTCAGGATTCTTTCCGGTATGGCAAGGAAATGTAAAGAAGCAGAGAATACGAGTGGGGATAATTTCTTATTAAAAAGGCTTGGCTGTGGGAAAATGGTAGCGGCAATTGCGGATGGCTGCGGAAGCGGAAGAAGAGCATTTGCGGAGAGCAGAATGGTGATTGAACTTATGGAAAACTGCATAGAAGCTGGCTTTGAGGAAAAGACGGCAATTGATTTGATTAATTCAGCGTATATTGCAGGAACAACATTTAACAATCCTGTTACTATGGATATGAGCGTTATTGACTGTCAGGCAGGTGTTATTAACTGCATAAAGCTTGGGGCTGTGTCTACATTTATTAAGAGGGACAACTGGGTTGAGATTATTAAGTCGACGACGCTGCCAATGGGCGTGCTTGACCAGGTGGATTATGACTGTACAACTAAGAAACTGTATGATGGAAATTATATTATAATGATAAGCGACGGAGTGCTTGATAATTTGTCCGGAGTCAACAAGGAGGAGCAGATGGTGGAGATTATTAATAATATAAATGTTAAGAAGCCGGCAAGCATTGCAAAGAAGATTCTTGAGATGTCACTGAAGAATCATAATATGGAGGCTTTTGATGATTGTACTGTTATGGTTCTTGGAGTGTTTGACACATATGTGAACGTATAATATAATTCTCGCATGAATGAAATTATAGATAAGATTTACAGATATATTGAACAGAATAATATGCTTACGGACTGCGAAAGAGTGGTTGTCGGACTTTCAGGTGGCGCTGATTCTGTGTGTCTGCTTATGGTGCTTAAGGGGTATATAGAGAGGAAGCATCTACAGACAGAATTATGTGCGGTGCATGTCAATCATGGCATAAGGCAGGAGGCTGGAGATGATGAGGAGTTTGCCAGAGCCTTGTGTGAACGCATGGGTGTTGAATTCATGGCGTATCATATAGATGCTGCCGGGCTTGCAAAGCAGCTTGGAATGAGTGTTGAGGAAGCAGGAAGAAAAGAACGATACCGTATATTCAATGAGGCATGTAAAGAGTGTAATGCAAGGATTGCGGTTGCACATCATATGAATGACCAGGCAGAAACAGTTCTTATGAATCTTTCACGCGGAACCTCACTTAAAGGAATAGGTGGAATCAGACCGGTAAGGGATAATATTATAAGGCCTCTGCTTTCAGTGACGAGAGCTGAGGTTGAGGAAGTGCTGAAAGGTTTTAACCAGCCATATGTTATAGATGCAACGAATCTGTGCAATGATTATACACGTAATTCTCTAAGAAATGTGGTTATTCCTTATATGACTGACAATATTAATTCACATACTGTTGAGAATATTGCCAGTGCTGCCAGTGAGCTGCAGCAGGATTTTGATTTTATTGAGTCAGAAGCGGACAAGGCTTATAACAAGTATGTTACTGAAGGAGATAATGTAGTTATTAAGCTGGATGGAGAAGAATTTGCAGGACTTCATGAAGTTATAAGAAGACGAGTTATCTACAGGGCAGTATATTATCTTACAAAAACTGCCAAGGATATATATAAGATACATGTCAATGCTGTTGATGCACTTGTTGGAAAGACAGTTGGCAGCAGTGCTGATATATGTTATGGCTTATGTGCTGTAAGAGAATATGACGATATTGTGGTTAGCAGTGAAAGAGTCAGCAGACAAGATAAGAATGAGCCACTGGAAGAATATGAACTTTCGGACGATGATATTGAAAAGCTTAAGGCTGGGCAGAAAGTAACAATTCAGGAAAATATTTATTATAATAATGAAACACTACAGATGAAAAGTGTGCAGATTGAGTTGTCACTTCATTCTAATTATGAAAAAAATCGAAATTACGCTAATAGCCGCTATGCTAAAGCCTTTGATTATGATAAAATATTAGGAAAGCCATGCATTAGAAAACGTATGGCTGGAGACAGAATTGTTATTAACAGAGAAGGAAATCAGCGCAAGCTAAAGAATGAATTTATTGACCGTAAAGTGCCGGAGAATATGAGGGACAATGTGCTTCTTGTATGTGATGATACCGGAGTTTTATGGGCTGTGGGGGTGCGACGAAGTGAACGTGCCCTGATTGATGATAATACACAGAATGTGCTGGAAGTAACTATACAGAAGAGAGAATATTAAGGTTGACAAAGGAGAGAAACGATGAAAGAACCATTTATCAGTGTCCTTATATCTGAGGAGAAGCTTAATGAAAGAATTGCACAGCTTGGAGAGCAGATAAGTAAAGACTATGAGGGTAAGGAGGTTAAACTTATTTGTATTCTTAAGGGAAGTATTATATTTACATGCGAGCTTGCCAAGAGAATTACTGTACCTGTTAAGTTTGATTTTATGCAGGTATCAAGTTATGGAAGCGGGACATCATCAAGCGGTCAGATTAAGATTAAGAAGGACCTTGATGAGAGCATTGAAGGAGAGCATGTTATTGTTATTGAAGATATTATCGATTCGGGTAATACACTGGCAAGACTTATGCCTATGTTAAAGGAGAGAAAGCCAGCAGATATATGTGTATGTACTCTGCTTGATAAGCCTGAGAGAAGAGAAGTTGAGGTTGAGGTTAAGTATAACGGCTTTAACATTCCTGACGAATTTGTTGTAGGATATGGCCTTGACTATGATCAGAGCTACAGAAATCTTCCATATGTTGGAGTTTTACATCTTGATGGAGAGGCATAATTAAATAAGGAGGAAGTGATGGATACTAAGAAAAGAAAATCTGGAGGATTTGGAAGCATTTTCTTCATGATTATTATAATTGGTATTATTTGGGCTGTAATTGCTCAGATGAGCCAGAGAACAAGTACTTATAAGTATAAAGATTTTGTATCTGACTTAAAGGATGACAAGGTAACAAGTGTTATTATCAGCCAGAATGCAGAAGTTCCAACCGGTACACTTACAATTACATTCTCTGATGGAAGCAGAGACTCACTTAATGTGTCTGATGTTGTTTCTGTTCAGGAGCTGCTCGACAATAAGGGAGTTGAGTATACTCTTAAGGATGTTAAGAGAGACAGTATCTGGATGACAACTATTCTGCCATTTGGTATGTGCCTTATCGTTGTTGTTGCACTTATGATGATGATGACAAGACAGGCCGGTGGTGGTGGTAACGCCAAGATGATGAATTTTGGTAAGAGCCGTGCGAGAATGATAAGTGGTGATGCCAATAAGGTTACATTTAAGGATGTAGCCGGACTTAATGAAGAGAAAGAGGAACTTGAAGAGATTGTAGATTTCCTTAAAGACCCTGTAAAATACACTAACCTTGGAGCGAGAATTCCTAAGGGTGTTATTCTTACAGGTCCTCCGGGAACAGGTAAGACTCTTCTTGCCAAAGCTGTTGCGGGTGAAGCGGGAGTACCTTTCTTTAGCATATCGGGTTCTGATTTTGTTGAGATGTTCGTTGGTGTCGGTGCATCAAGAGTAAGAGATATGTTTGAGGAGGCTAAGAAGAATGCCCCTTGTATCATATTTATTGACGAGATTGATGCTGTTGCAAGACGAAGAGGAACTGGTATGGGTGGCGGACATGATGAGAGAGAGCAGACTCTTAACCAGATGCTTGTAGAGATGGATGGTTTCGGAGTTAATGAAGGAATTATCGTTATGGCGGCTACTAACAGAGTTGATATTCTTGATCCTGCTATATTAAGACCAGGTCGTTTCGACAGAAAGGTAGTCGTAGGCAGACCTGATGTAAGAGGTCGTCTTGAGATTCTTAATGTCCATGCAGCCAAGAAGCCATTAGGTGATGATGTTGATCTTGAGAGCCTTGCAAGAACTACAGCAGGCTTTACAGGTGCAGATCTTGAGAATATTCTTAATGAAGCCGCTATTAATGCAGCCAAGAGCAAGAGAAAGTTCATTACTAACGCAGATGTCAATTATGCATTTGTAAAGGTTGGAATTGGCGTTGAGAAGAGAAGCAAGATTATATCAGAGAAAGAAAAGAAAATTACAGCATACCACGAATCAGGTCATGCAATTCTTTTCCATGTACTTCCTGATGTCGGACCTGTACACACTATCTCTATTATTCCAACAGGAATGGGAGCAGCAGGTTATACAATGCCACTTCCTGAGAAGGATGAAATGTTTAATACCAAGGGTAAGATGTTACAGAATATTATTGTAAGCCTTGGTGGACGAGTTGCTGAGGAGCTGATATTTGATGATATTACAACAGGTGCGTCACAGGATATCAAGCAGGCAACTGCGACAGCAAGAGATATGGTTACCAAGTATGGCTTCTCTGACAGACTTGGTCTTATCAATTATGCAAGCAGTGATGAAGATGAGGTATTCATTGGAAGAGACCTTGCACATACAAGACCATATGGCGAGGATATTGCTACAGCCATTGATGAAGAGGTTAAGAACATTATTGATGACTGTTATGCACAGGCTAAGAAGATAATATCTGAGCATATGGATGTATTAGAGAAGAGTTCAGAACTTCTTCTTGAAAAAGAAAAGGTAACAAGAGAAGAATTTGAAGCGCTTTTTGATAATGGAAGCGGTACAGATGATGATGGTATTATGGGAACAACAATTGTATAGTAAATATGCACAAAAATTTTGAATAAATTTAGTGATGTTTGTGAACACTTATTGAGGGAAATAAGATATTATAATTAATGTAAAAACCCCCAATACATTATAGATAAAGCAGTAATGCTTATCGAAAAGAAATACCTTCTCTGAAAAAGGCAGTCACCCCATGGCTGCCTTTTTTGCTACCCATAAAAGCCTTTTTGCTTGCTAAATTGTACTTTTAGATATAAAATCAGAATAGTATATGCTAAGGAGGATTCTCTATGAGAATAACCGAGGAAATGGGAAACTTAGCTGCCTGGGAAAAACGTATTTTTTATACATGCAGTGCAAGGCCGACGCTACATCCAAGAGCGTTGTTTTCGGATGTTACTAATGATTACAGAAGTCCGGCAGAGCCAATGCCTGGAGATGAAGTAACGATACGACTGCGTACTGGCAGATATAATGTAGATAAAGCATATCTTGTTGTTGATAATGTCGAGCATGTTATGACAAGAGTCAGAAGCGAGAGTATGTTTGATTATTATGAGGCTAAGATTAATGTTGGAACAGAGAAAATGTATTATTATTTCCGCGTTGAGCTTGGCAGGACAGTGTGTTTTTACAACCAGATTGGAGCAATTAAGGATCTTAACGAATATTATAATTTTCAGATCACACCAGGATTTAAGACACCAGAGTGGGCAAAGGGTGCAGTTATGTACCAGATATTTGTTGACAGATTCTATAATGGAGATAAGAGTAATGATGTGCTTGATGATGAATATAACTATATAGGGGAGCATGTCTGTCAGGTTAAAGACTGGAATAAGTATCCTGCACAGATGGGAATAAGAGAGTTTTATGGAGGCGACCTGCAGGGTGTACTTGATAAGCTTGATTATTTACAGGATTTGGGCGTTGAAGTTATATATTTTAATCCTTTGTTTGTATCCCCATCTAATCACAAGTATGATATACAGGATTATGATTATATTGATCCACATTTTGGAAAGATTGTCGAGGACGAGGGAGAACTTTTAAGACCGGGAGACAATGACAATACACATGCTAAAAGATATATTAACAGAGTTACTAGAAAGGCTAATCTTGAAGCAAGCAATGAGTTCTTTGCCAAAGTAGTAGAGGAAATTCATGCAAGAGGCATGAAGGTTATCATAGATGGTGTATTTAATCACTGTGGTTCCTTTAATAAATGGATGGATAAAGAACACATTTATAGAGACAGCACTGATGAGTATGAGCCGGGAGCATACGAGAAGTATGAGAGTCCTTATCATAATTTCTTCAAGTTCTTCTCAAACCAGTGGCCGGATAATAATTCATATGATGGCTGGTGGGGGCATGATACTCTTCCTAAGCTCAATTATGAAGGGTCTAAGGAGCTTGAGGAGTATATTCTTTCTATCGGAAGAAAATGGGTTTCAGCTCCTTATAATGTAGATGGTTGGAGACTGGATGTAGCTGCCGACCTTGGATACAGCCCAGAATATAATCATTATTTCTGGAAGAGATTCCGTGAGGAAGTAAAGAAGGCTAATCCTGACGCGGTTATTCTTGCAGAACATTATGGAGACCCATATAGCTGGTTACAGGGTGATGAATGGGATACTGTAATGAATTATGATGCTTTTATGGAACCTATAACATGGTTTCTGACAGGTATGGAGAAGCATAGTGATGAGGCAAGACCTGATAAATATGGTAATCCGGATTATTTCTTTGGAGCGATGCATCATAATATGGCAAGAATGGGTGGACAGAGCACATCGATATCTATGAATGAGCTGTCTAATCATGATCATTCGAGATTCTTAACCAGAACTAACAGAACAGTTGGAAGAACTAACACGCTTGGACCTGAAGCTGCCAATAATAATATTAATAAGTCAGTATTTAAGGAGGCAGTTGTTATTCAGATGACATGGCCTGGTGCACCTACAGTGTATTATGGAGATGAAGCGGGAGTATGTGGCTTTACAGATCCTGATAATAGAAGAACTTATCCTTGGGGCCAGGAGGATAAGGAACTTATTGATTTTCATAAGGCAGTAATAAGAATGCATAAAGAGAACGAAGTATTAAGAACGGGCTCATATAAATCATTGTATTCAGCTTATAATGTTATTGCATATGGACGATTTAGCAAAGATGATGCAGCAATTATTATTATTAATAATAATGAGGATGAGGTAAGGGCGAAGATTCCTGCGTGGGAAGTCGGACTTGGGTTTGATGATGATGTGGAACAGCTTATGGTTACATTTGAAGGAGGATACAGCACCGACAGGCTTGGGTACCATCTTCAGAATGGCTGGCTGGACATAGGCTTAAGGAAGACATCAGCAGTGGTTCTTCATAAGATGCAATGGTAAAGATGTTGTTTATGTTGTATTTGCACATGTGAATGACTAATGTTATAATACAACAGTATAGCGTCGAAACAGAAAGGAATATTTTAATGGAATCATATAATTCTAATAATGATAGACCAAAGATAAGTCTGAACCGCAAGAAAAGAATGTGGAACAGATACAGAAATTATGTTATTGGATTAATAATACTTGTAGTTGCAGTTATTATATTTGCAGTTGTACTTAAGAGTTGCAGCGGTAAGAATGGTGGCAAGGATGATAATAATACAACAGCTCCTGTAAAGCAGGAAAGCACACAGGGTGTACAGGATGAGACACAGCGTTCGGATAATTCTTCACAGGAAGCATCGCAGCAGACAACGCAGGCTGCTTCTGGAAGAAGTTTAGCTGTTTCAGGAACACCACAGAGTGAAGATTACACATCTTCAGCAGCTTACAGTAAGTCAGTATTTATCGGAGATTTCGTAGTAAGCGGAATTTCGCAGTTTGGATTTGTGGCAGATTCACAGGTTATATCATCTAATTCAATGACGAGTGACAAGCTTACAGGATATCTTGATGATATTGTATCCCAGTCACCTGATTCTGTGTATATTATGGTTGGTATTAACGACCTTAATTATGGAAGCAGATCAGTGGATGATATATATAAGTATGAGAAAGAATTTATAGAAGCTGTGAAGAGTGCCCTTCCATCAACTAATGTATATGTTCTTTCAGTACTTCCAATAAGCCAGAGATTCGAATCTTCAAGTAAGGTCAAACAGGCTAATATTGATTCACTTAACGGCATGTTCTCAGAGAATGCATCAACACTTGGTATAACATATATCGATGTGGCAACTGTATTTAAGGATGGTTCGGGATATTTTGGATCTTCTTATACAGATAGTGGATATAATCTTAAGAGTGGCTATTATGCATTTATGCTTAATGGAATTGCAGGAGTGAAGTAATGGATTTTCATGTTATGACTTTGTTTCCTGATATGATAACAGAGGGACTTAATACAAGTATAACCGGTAGAGCTATTAAAGCTGGAGTTATGTCTGTTACCGCACATGATATCAGGGACTATTCTAATGATAAGCATTTAAAGGTAGATGATTATCCTTATGGCGGTGGTGCAGGAATGGTTATGAGAGCTGCTCCTGTATGCGACTGCTATGAGGATATTGTCAGAAGTATTGGAAAAAGGCCAAGGGTTATATATATGACCCCACAGGGATATACATTTACACAGAGTATGGCAGAGGAATTCGCAAAAGAAGACAATCTTGTTATTCTGTGTGGTCATTATGAAGGAATTGACGAGAGAGCATTGGAGAATATAGTTACGGATTATGTATCTATAGGAGATTATGTTCTTACGGGTGGAGAATTACCAGCAATGGTCGTAATTGATACAGTTTCAAGACTTGTACCAGGAGTTCTTAATAATGAGGAATCTGCTGAAACAGAGAGCTTTTCTGATGGTCTGCTAGAGTATCCGCAATATACAAGACCGGCAGATTATAATGGGAAAGTTGTTCCAGAAGTACTTTTGTCAGGACATCATGCCAATATTGAAAAGTGGAGACATGAGAAGTCTTTGGAGAGAACCAGAAAATTCAGACCTGACCTGTATGAAGCTTATATAAAGGAGCATCCTGAGGAGTCGAGGTAAAATAGGGAGAGGACACTATTAATCACAAGACAGGGGTTTACTTATGGTAGATTTGATTAGATTGGAGGCTGGCAGTTTAGACCTCCTTATTGATGAGAAAATGACTATTGTAACAATGGATAAAAACTTCGAAGTTATTTCGGGTAATAAGGCCATGCTCATATATACAAGATATATTCATCCTGATGATGTCAGCAGATTTACGGATGCTATCAGAGATTGCAGTGAAGTAAGCAAATATATTGTTATAAGAATGCTATATCAGACAGGTGAATATCACTGGATGCTTACTAGAATTATAGATGGCGGCGTATCTGAGGAGAGAGGACATCTGTATAGAATAAGCATCATTGATACGGCATCAATAACATCACAGATAGATGATCTTAATGCCAGAATGGATAGATATTCAAGTTATCTTGGAATGTGTGAGAATGTTTTTTTCTCATATGATATTATTAAGGATGACTTTAATATTTTTATGATTTCAGATGGTCAGCAAACGATGTCTTTTTATGAAGGTTCAGTAGAACATTGGAAAGATTATAAGATTAATACTGACGCACTTGATAATCAGGCAGTACAGGAGCTTGAAGCATTTATTGCAGCACTTATCAATGGAGAGAAATTCTTTAAAAGAGAGATTACAATTAGTGTGCTCAATAATATAGGAAGACTTGACAGATGTCTTGTAAGAGGTAAGACAATTATTGATAATTCAGGCAATAAGGTTGTTATAGGAACCATTAATATTTTAGAAAGTTCTGACAATCATGTGGTCGAAGAACTCAGTATTATCTCTGATATGAAAGACCCAGGAACAGATCTTCTTAATAAGCGGGCGATAACAGATTATGTAAGAAAACTTATAGATTCCAAGCCAGGTCATAATGTAACAATTGCTATTATTGACGTAGATGATTTTAAGACTATCAATGATACATATGGTCATATGTTTGGTGATGAGGTGCTTTACAAAGTCGCTGATATTCTAAGAGATGCTGTTGGATGCAGAGGCTTGTGTGGGCGTATAGGCGGCGATGAGATGTTTATTGTCATGGAAGGTCTTAATGATGATGAGGGAATCAGAAGCGTATTAAGAACTGTCCGTAATAACATTAAGTGGCTGTATCATGATGATTCCCGTAATATTAAGATAACCTGCTCTATTGGTTCAGCAACCTATCCCGGAGATGCAGATAATTACAATGAACTATTCAAGATAGCAGATAAGGTATTATATCTGGCAAAGGAAAAAGGAAAAGACAGATATATTATATATCATGAAGATATACATAAAGCTTATGCGTATGGTATGGGAAAAATAGGTGATATTGACGAAAAAGCATTTTACAAATACCATAAGATGGATGTTGTTAATACTATTATCAGAGGATTCAGAGATGCAGATGCCAAGAGAAGGAATGAAATGTTAGATATTGTTGCAGTTGCATTTAATATTGATTCAATTGTTATATATGACCGTGCAGAGATGAAAAATTATATTCTTTATGGGGACGAGCGTATGTCAGATGATGATGGAAGCTTTTTCAATAGAGATAATTATATTCCTAACTTCAGGGAAGATGGTATATTTGTAATTGACAACATCAATTTCTTTGAGACTAAAGCACCAACTATGTATAATGTATATTCAGGTTATGGAATAATTCAGTCAATCCAGTACATAATTGGTGGTGATATTAAGAAGAATAATAATATCATAGCTTATGGAAGATACAAGCTTGACAAGAAATGGGCAGAGAACGATGCCAATTTCCTTGCCATAATAGGAGATTATATTGGAAGAGTGTTCCTGAAAGAGAGAATGTAATGATTAACAGATATGTTGCACTGGATATAGAGACTACAGGTCTTAATCCTGCTGTAGACAGAATTATAGAAGTTGGAATGGCAAGGGTTGAGAATGACTGTATAACAGAAAAGTACTCAACACTGGTATATCCGGGAATAAGTATAAGTGAGCGTATAACCGGACTTACAGGTATACATAATGATGATCTGATTGGTAAACCGCGTATAGAGGATATCATAGGGGATATAACAACATTTATAGGTGACTGGCCGATACTTGGACATAATGTTATATTTGATTTCAGTTTTCTTAAGAAGGCAGCTGTTAATAGCGGACTGACTATCAGTGATGATGGAATCGATACATTAAAGATATCAAGAAGGCTTCTTCCAGAGGCAGAGCATAAGAATCTGTCTTTCTTATGTGAATATTTTAATATAGATCCAGGAAGGTCACACAGAGCATATGATGATGCAGTAAGTGCAAGTATGCTATATGGTAAGCTGGAAAAGTTAAAGCCGGATGATGAAGGATTTAACCATACAATGAAACTTGTCTATACAGTCAAGAAAGATTCGCCGATAACTCCCGCCCAGAGAAGATATCTTGCGGCACTTGTGCATAAGCATAATATTAATCTTGAGATTCCAGTTGAAGAGATGACCAAAAGTATTGCTTCAAGGCAGATAGATACAATCATAGCACAGTATGGAAAATAATCCGTACTGTGCTATAATTAATTAAATCTGATATTTTGTTGGAGGTAAAATTATGATTAATTTTAATAATAAGAAAACTAAAAGATGGTTCACAGGAATATTAATAATGATACTTATAGTAGCAATGGTTGTTCCTATGGTTGTCTATCTTATACCTTAAAATTAGATAAAGAGGTTATACGTATTATGAAGACAGGAAAAGTATCTGATACAATATTAGGGAGATCTGTATTCAAATTGCTTGGCAAAAGAGGAAATACAGTAAAGCCGGCATATGGACAGGATGCTGCACATATAATTAACGAGGGAAATGTACTGGCGGCTGTTGCGACCGGAGAATTGGCAGTATACAGAGCGGCTAACAATATCAGTGCGGCAGGCGGCGTTACAGATAGTATTATGAATACTATTGTTCTTGATGAGAAGTCAAGAGAGATACGTCTTAAGGAGATTATAAAAGAGATTGACAGACAAAGCTGTGTTATAGGCGCAGGTATCGCTGGAGGTCACACAACTGTAAGCAGGGATGTTAATCACCCGGTTGTATCTGTAACTGCAATAGGTCATGAAGTATATAAGCAGAGAAAAGCTGTTGCAGGTCAGGATATAGTTCTTACCAAGTATATAGGAATGAGTGGCATAAGAGACGTTATATCCGCAAGAAGAGAAGATATACTTAAAGTGTATACACAGGATATCATTGATAAGGCACTTACAGATGATAAAGAGCTGCTTGTAGCTAAAGAAGCAGCTGTATTCGTTAATGAAGGCGTAGAAGGCGCTATGCATGACGTTTCAGAAGGCGGTATATTTGCTGCATTATGGGATATGGCAGAGTATTCAGGCGTTGGACTGGAAGTTGACTTAAGAAATATTCCAGTTAAACAGGAGATTATCGAAATATGTGAATTATTTAATATTAATCCATATATATTGGATTCTATGGGATGTTTGTTAATGACATGTGAAAATGGATGTGATATAGTTAATACAATGCAGCAGAATGGAATCGAAGCTGTCGTTATTGGTAAAGTTACAGATAGCAATAACAGAATTATTCACAATACTGAGGAAGACAGATTCTTAGGTCTTCCTGAACAGGATGAGATATACAGATTCATATAATTAGTGGGAGGATTGCGTTATGAGAGAGAAGATTCTTGATATTCTTGAAAAGAATGGAAGGATAGACCTTAAGGAGATGGCTATTATGCTTGGATATTCTGAAGCAGAGGTTGCCAATGAGATAGCGGATATGGAAAAAGAACATATTATCTGCGGATATAATGCGGTCATTAATTGGGATAAGACAAGTGAGGAGAAAGTTACAGCTCTTATAGAGGTAAAAGTTACACCTCAGAGAGGGTTGGGCTTTGATAGTATAGCAGAACGCCTTTACAAGTATGATGAGGTAACATCTGTTTATCTTATGTCAGGTGGTTTTGATTTTACAGTTATTATAGAAGGCAAGACAATGAAGTCAGTGGCACAGTTCGTCGCGGCGAAACTCGCACCATTAGATTCAGTCCTTAGTACATCAACACATTTTGTACTTAAGAAGTATAAGGACTATGGAACAATAATTGAGGACGAGTCTAAAGACGAAAGGATGCTGATTACACCATGAGAAACCCATTATCACTGAAAATAACAGGCATAGAACCATCAGGAATAAGAAAGTTCTTTGATATTGTAAGTGAGATGCCTGATGCAATTTCGTTAGGAGTAGGCGAACCAGATTTTGATACTCCATGGAATGTAAGAGAAGAAGGAATATATGCCCTTGAGAAGGGAAGAACATTTTACACATCTAATGCAGGTCTTAAGGAATTAAGAGAAGAGATATGTAATTACCTTGCAAGGAAGATGAACCTTCATTATGACCCTATGAAGGAAGTACTTATAACAGTAGGTGGAAGTGAGGCAATTGATGTTGCATTAAGATGCATGTGTGACCCAGGGGATGAAGTGCTTATACCACAGCCAAGCTATGTATCTTATCTTCCATGTGCAATTATGGCTGATGCGAAGCCAGTGATTATAGAGTTAAAGGAAGAGAATGAGTTTAAGCTTACTAAGGAAGAGCTGCTTGCCAGTATAACAGATAAGACTAAGGTACTTGTTATGCCATTTCCTAATAATCCTACAGGTGCTGTTATGACAAGGGAGGAGCTTGAAGAGCTTGTACCTGTTATAATTGAGAAGGATATATTTGTTATATCGGATGAGATATATTCAGCACTTACATATAATGGAGAGCATTGCTCAATAGGAAGTCTGCCGGGAATGAAGGAGAGGACTATTGTTATCAATGGATTCTCCAAAGCATTTGCAATGACAGGCTGGAGACTTGGATATGCATGTGGTCCTAAAGAGATTATAAGTCAGATGACTAAGCTTCACCAGTTTGCAATTATGTGTGCACCTACTAATAGCCAGTTTGCTGCAATAGAGGCACTTAAGAATTGTGATATGGAAGTTAACAAGATGGTTGCTGCTTATGACCAGAGAAGAAGATATCTTATGCATGCATTTAAAGAGATGGGACTTGACTGTTTTGAACCATTTGGAGCATTTTATGTATTTCCATCAATTAAGAAGTTCGGATTATCTTCGGAAGAATTTGCTAACAGACTGTTAAGAGAGCAGAAGCTTGCTGTAGTTCCTGGAACTGCATTTGGTGACTGCGGCGAAGGATTTTTAAGAATATCTTATGCATATTCTATAGATAATCTTAAGCTGGGACTCGAAAGAATAGAAAGGTTTATCAGTACACTGAAATAGGAATCAGATATGTTGAATATAGTTTTACATGAGCCGGAGATGCCGGCTAATACAGGTAATATAGGAAGAACATGTGTGGCAACAGGCGTAAGGCTGCATCTTATAGGACCATTAGGATTTCAGATTAATGATAAGATGTTAAAAAGAGCCGGACTTGATTACTGGGATAAGCTTGATGTTACTGAGTATGATGATTATAAGGATTTTCTTGCTAAGAATCCGGGTGCTAAGGTGTATATGGCTACAACCAAGGCACATAAGACATATACAGAAGTTAATTATGAAGAAGACTGTTATATAATGTTTGGAAAGGAAAGTGCGGGGATACCGGAGGAGATACTTGTTGATAATGAGGATACATGTATCAGAATCCCTATGATAGGAGATATAAGATCACTTAATCTTTCTAATTCAGTGGCAATTGTTCTTTACGAAGCACTCCGACAGCATAATTTCTCACATATGAATTGTGAGGGACATCTTCACAGACTTAACTGGAAAGAATAATAAAACACACGGACATACAAGCTACGCATGTCCGTGTGTTTTTATTTTGCAAGTTCAAGTGTGAATATGAATTCTGTTCCGACGCCTACAGTACTTACAACATCAATATTCTCACCATGTGCCTGAATAACTTCCTTGGTTATTGAAAGACCAAGACCGGAGCCTTTCTTGTCACGGCCTCGTGAAGAGTCTGATTTATAGAATCTGTCCCAGATTTTATCAATATCTTCTTTGGCAATTCCGCAGCCTGTATCCTTAATGGATATCTGCGCTTTCTCGCCCTTTTCCTTGACTGTTATGTATATGTAAGAATTTTCTTTACTGAACTTAATGGCATTGTCTATAAGATTATATATAACCTGCTGGATTCTGCCCTTGTCTGCCTTAACATTCTGTACACTGTTAGCATATGTAATATTGAATTTAATGCCCTTCTTCTTGCATGTTCCCTCGAATGTCTCAACAGTGTGTCTGATTATTGAATTAAGGTCAAATGTTGATATATCAAGTCTTACTGATTTAGGATCGAGTTCATTAAGAGTAAGAATATTACTTGTCAGCTTAGTGAGTCTTTCGGTCTCAAAAAGCATTATACCTATATATTTATCAAGCATTTCAGGTGGAATAGTTCCATCCTGGATAGCTTCCAGATATCCCTTGATAGAAGTAAGCGGAGATCTGAAATCGTGAGATATATTAGACAGGAACTTCTGCTGAAACTTATCAGATTCATTAAGCTGGGAAGCCATATAGTCAAGTGACATTCCAAGTCGTCCTATTTCGTCATTAAGCATTGGCTTGATATGATAAGAAAGATTACCTTTACCATATTCAGCTGTAGCCTTTGTGATTTCCTTGATTGGCTTATGAACCTGAATGAAATACAATCCGAGGAAAGAAGCCGAAAGGAAAAGGGTGATAATAAGTGTAAGGTAGTTAGTGTTAAATGTATCATAAACCCTGTCTGTGATTACAGAATCGGGTATATTAATTACAACATAGCCCTTTATTTCAAAGGAGTTAGATATCGGAGCAAAAACACTCAGTGTCGGTTCATTTAACAAATCATAAAAAGTCCAGAGTATATCATGTTTTCCGTGAAGGTCTCCATAGTCAAAATCCTCAATAGAATACAATATCTTTTCATCATTATTGCTTTTATCTTTAGTGCTGTCGTTAGTATCTAGAATGACATCACCGGATGGAGTTATAAAAATAATACGCGTGTCATTAAGTACAGATATGGAATGAAGTTCAAGTTCTATGGAGCGGAGCCTTGCTTCACTGAAATAATCAAGAGCATATTCATTGGCTATTTCGTTGGCCTGAAGATATAATCTGTCAGAATAATAGCTGTATATGCGTTTGTAATCAATTTTATAACATACAGTAGACACAATAATAAATCCTATAATGGATATAACTATATATAAAAAAATGTGTTTTCCCAGTGTACTTAAGCCCTTCAATATTAAGCCTCCCTTGTTCTGCCCTTTTTATTTAGTTACGAACTTGTAACCAATTCCCCATACTGTTTCAATATTCCAGTGGGCATGATCTTTGATTTTCTCACGGATTCTCTTAATGTGTACATCAACGGTTCTTGTATCTCCGATATATTCATATCCCCATATATTGTCAAGAAGCTGTTCTCTTGTAAACACCTGATTAGGAGCAGAGGCTAAGAAATATAAGAGCTCAAGTTCCTTAGGCGGCATCTCGACATTTTTGCCCATATAATTAACCGAATAATTATCGAGGTTGATAGAGAGGTCGGGGTAATTGACACATTTGGCATTAGAAGAATCAACACCAATACTCTGAGGCATATGGTATCGTCTAAGCACAGCCTTTACACGGGCAACCATCTCTTTAGTTTCAAAAGGTTTAATAATATAGTCGTCTGCACCAAGCTCAAGTCCTAACACCTTGTCAAATGTTTCACCCTTGGCGGAGAGCATAATTATAGGAACATTGTTATTCTTTCTTATCTCACGGCACACCTGATAGCCGTCAATACCGGGAAGCATGAGGTCTAAAAGAATGAGATTAGGCTTGAATACAGAAAGCTCAGACAGAGCACTTTCTCCATCATACACAATCTTTGTTTCGTAACATTCTTTTGTAAGATACAAAGATATAAGTTCTGCAATATTTTCATCATCATCTACAATAAGTATTCGCTGTTTAGATGCCATAATAATATCCCCCAATAATAATTATTTGAAATCAACAATAGTTACACCAGCATCACCCTCGCCGATTTCGCCGAGGCGGAAGCTCTTTATATATGGAACACCGCGAAGATAAGCGGTTACGCCGTTTCTTAATGCACCAGTTCCTTTACCGTGAACGATACGGACCTGTGGAATTTTGGCAATGTAAGCGTCATCAAGATATTTATCAAGGCGGGCAACAGCCTCGTCCACTGTACAGCCGAGAAGATTAATCTCAGTTGATATTCCGGCTGACTTGCTCATCTTAATCTTACCGGAACCGCCGGCAGCCTTAGATGGAGCTTCCTTTGGCTCTTTATATCCTGAAAGAATCTCAAGATTCTTAATGTCTATCTTAGTGCTTAAAGCACCTACCTGAACAGTAACCTGCTTCTTAGCAGGGTGAATTGCAGAAACAGTACCGATAACATTCATAGTAAGAACTCTTACATGCATGCCTGTCTTGAATTCAGATATATCATGTGCCTTGTGTGCTTTAACCTTGGCAGGCTCTACCTTTAACTTGGCCTGATTCTTATTCATCTTCTCACGGACAGCAGTACGGTGCTTTTCAAGCTCAGCAACTGTCATTCCGTGCTTGTTCATGGCTTTGATAGTCTCGTCTGCGAAATCCTTTGCATCTTTTAAGATGGCAGCAGCCTGTTCATTGGCTTTGCGGATAATGTTGTCAGTCCGCTCGTCAAGTCTTTCATTCTTAGCCTTAAGCTTTTCTTTAAGAGAGGCAATCTCAGCCTTATAGCTTTCAACCTCAGCCTGCTCCTTCTCAAGAGAGATTCTCGCATGCTCAAGGTCAGATACGATATCTTCAAAATGTACATCTTCCGCGTTAAGTCTTTCTGAGGCATCAGAGAGAATGTAGTCAGGAAGACCGAGCTTCTTAGAGATTGCAAATGCGTTACTCTTTCCAGGAATGCCTATAAGCAGTCTGTAAGTAGGACGGAGCGATTCAACATCGAACTCACAGCTTGCATTTTCAACACCTTCAGTAGAAAGCGCATAAAGCTTGATTTCACTGTAGTGAGTTGTTGCCATGGTTGTAACACCGCGCATCTTAAGGTCATTAAGAATTGCGATAGCAAGGGCAGCACCTTCTGTAGGGTCAGTTCCGGCACCAATCTCATCAAAAAGTACAAGGCAGTTCTCATCAGCTTCTTTAAGAATCTTAACAGTGTTGGTCATGTGTGATGAAAATGTACTTAAACTCTGTTCAATACTCTGCTCATCACCGATATCAGCGTATATATTCTTGAATACGGCAATATCTGAATGGTCAAGAGCCGGAATGAATAAACCTGACTGTGCCATAAGTGTAAGAAGTCCTACTGTCTTTAAAGAAACAGTCTTACCACCAGTGTTAGGTCCAGTGATGATAAGAAGCTTAAAATCTGTTCCAAGATAGATGTCAATAGGAACAACAGTATGTGGCTCGATAAGTGGGTGACGACCTTTTTTGATATTGATAATTCCTGATGTATTCATGACCGGACGGCTTGCATGCATATGTCTGGCAAGCTGTGCCTTTGCAAATATACAGTCAAGTTCGACAAGTATTTCATAATCACACAGAAGCTCCTCAGTATGTTCACCGGCTTTCATACTTAAGTCGGCAAGAATAACTTCAATCTCTGCTGCTTCCTTAAGCTCTAACTCACGGATATCATTATTGAGCTTTACAACTGCTGCAGGCTCAATAAAGAGAGTAGAACCAGTAGATGACTGGTCATGTATCATACCGGGAAATGCTGACTTGTATTCAGCTTTAACTGGCAGACAGTAACGTCCCTGTCTTGTGGTAATAACATAATCCTGAAGATAAGTCCTGTAAGTAGGAGAATTAAGCAATTTGTTAAGTTCAGAATGTATTCTGTCATTGGCTATTGATTTGCTTCTTCTGATGCTTCTTAAGTTGGAACTTGCGTCATCACTTATCTCATCTTCAGAGATAATACATTTCTTAATCTGGGAATTAAGAGCATCAACAGTTGCAAGGTTTTCAAGCATTCCTGATATAGAATCCTCACGATGCTCATAGTAATCCTTAACATGCTTTGCACATGAAAGGATGGCACTTATGTTAAGAAGCTCTGATATATTAAGGGAGCTTCCAACCTTAAGTCTCGCAACAGAAGCACGTATATCCTTAGTCTGGCTGAAATCAACAGTACCCTTCTGAAAAATTCTAGAGAGTGCATCATTAGTCTCATCGAGACGTAAGTTGATGTCTGTTATATCAGTCATAGGCTTTAAGTTACGAAGTATTTTCTTAGCTCCGTCACAGCATGCATATGAAACAAGCTGGTCGGTAATTTTATAAAATTCCAAAGTGGATAAAGATTTCTTATTCACGAAAGACCTCCAAAAACTAAAAACAATCTTTTCATACTTTATAAGTTTACAGCATTTAAGGTAAAAAAACTATATTTTGCTTATAAATATTTACATGTAAGTCATAAATTGTTCATAATCGTAATATAAACTATGATATAATTGTATTCATAAGAGACGATAATTACATAAGGAGTCCGAAATGGGAACTAATGAAGATGATAAGGAAAAGTATGACCTGTATACAGAACAGGTAGTTCTTCATCCGGCTAAGAAGTACAAGTGGCTTATAAGAATAGGCAAGCTGCTGCTTTTTGCTGTTTCTGTCGTAATAGCGGCAACTTTGTTTATGGTATTTTTATATCCTGTATTACAGAAAAGGATTGAAGAAAAGAATAAGGACAAGAATGTCATATATATCCAGAAGGATAATTACGTACTTGCAGAGAACCAGACGGCAGAATATTCAGATATATTGACAGAGAAGGACCTGAAAGATAATTATGAGGCTGCTATGGCAGCTCTTCGCGCAAAAGTTGAGGATGTTAATAAATGTGTGGTTTCTGTTGACATTGAACAGCCATTTTCTGATGTTCCGACAATTGAAAGCAGTCAGACAGAGGTGGCAGGACTTGTGGTTGCCAATGTTAATTCAACATATCTTGTGCTTACAAGTTCAAGCCTTTTAGAACCTGGAATGAATTATATAGTAAGGCTTTCTGATGAAGTCCAGACAGAAGCTGCATTTGTATGCAGAAATACAGCTTCAGGAATAGGAATTGTGAGTATTAATGCATCTAAGCTTACAGCTGAACAACGTAACAGTATCGCAGTTGCGCAGCTGGATAATTCTTATATGGTAAAGCAGGGGGATCTTGTTATTGCATCAGGAAAGCTTTATGAGACTTCGAAAGGTGTGTCATACGGAACAATTGCAGGTTCTAAGGTTGAGTATAGTAAAGACAGCGGTTATGAGGTTTTTGAGACAAGTGTAAGCATTACGGCGGGCGGTTTTGCCATATTGTTTAATTCTGAAGGAAATGTAGTTGGTGTATCTAAGGCTTCAACAGATACAAGTTCGAAATTCATTGGAATATCTGACCTTAAGGCACAGATTGAGACTATGATTAATGAGCATGGAATCATGTACTGTGGTATTACAGGACAGAATGTAACAGATGAGCTTGCAGCCAAATACGGGCTTCCGAGTGGTGTATACATATCTAATGTGGATATTGATTCACCGGCTTATTATGCAGGATTGCAGGCAGGAGATGTAATTAGTGCAATTAATGGACAAAGTATTTTGACAATTCAGCAGTTTAGTGAGAAACTATATCAGTGCGCTGATGGAGAAGCTATGTATGTGACAGCTATGAGGCAGGGAAAAGATGGCTATTCAGATGTAGCATTTTCAGTAAGTGTACAGCTAAAACAACTTAATTAACGGAGGCAGAAGGATTTATGCGTTATATAGAGACTCTTAAAGATGGTGAGAGAATTTCAGAGGTATATCTGTGCAAATCAAAATCAATAGCACTTACTAAGACAGGCAAGGAATATGCCAATGTAATGCTTGCTGATAAGACGGGACAGATTGACTCTAAGATATGGGACCTTAATTCAGGCGGAATTGCTGAATTTGATGTTAATGATTATGTTGCGGTAACAGGACAGGTAACAAGCTATAACGGAGCATTACAGTTTAAGATAGAGAGAGCAAGAATTGCATCAGAGAATGAATATGTTGCAGCAGATTATGTACCATCTTCAAGATATAATATTGATAATATGTTTGCAGAACTGATGAAGTATGTAGACAGTGTTAAAAGTACATATATGAAGCAGCTGTTATATTCTTTCTTTAAAGATGAAACATTTGCAAAGAAGTTCAAATGTGTATCAGCAGCCAAGACAGTACATCACGGTTTCGCTGGCGGATTGTTAGAGCACAGCTTAAGTGTTACAAGATTATGTGACAAGATGAGCAGCAACTATGATTTTCTTAACAGGGATCTGCTTATAACATGTGCAATGCTGCATGATGTCGGTAAGGTTAAGGAATTATCTGAATTTCCTAAGAATGATTACACTGACGAGGGTAATTTCTTAGGACATATCGTTATTGGATATGAGATGGTTATGGAGAAGGTTAAGCAGATAGACGGATTCCCTGATATGCTTGCAATGCAGATTGGACACTGCATACTTTCACATCACGGAGAGCTTGAGTACGGCTCACCTAAGAAGCCATCAATAGCAGAGGCTGTTGCATTATCTATGGCTGATAATATGGATGCAAAGCTTGAGACATTAAGGGAAGCACTTGAAGCCAAGGATACCAACGACTGGCTTGGTTATAACAGATGGCTTGATTCTAATATAAGAAGGACAACTAATGAGTTTTAAGAAAGATGATAAAGTAACATTTGTAATAGAAGATATAGGAACCGGAGGAGAGGGTATCGGCAAGGTTGACGGATATACCCTCTTTGTTAAGGATGCGATAATCGGCGACAAGATTGAGGCAAAAATTATTAAAGCCAAGAAGAATTACGGCTATGCAAGGCTTGAAAAGATTATTGAGGCTTCACCTGACAGAGTGACTCCTGTCTGTCCTGTCGCAAGACAGTGCGGAGGCTGCCAGATTCAGCAGATGAGTTATCAGGCACAGCTTAAGTTTAAGGAGAAGCTGGTTGACGATAATCTCAAGCGAATTGGTAAGATAGAAGGGTATGAGTATTTTCCGGCAATCGGGATGGGAGAGCCTTACAGATACAGAAATAAAGCGCAGTATCCGGTTGGAACAGCCAAAGATGGAAGTATTGTGATGGGCTTCTATGCAGGAAGAACACACTCTATTATCTCATGTACAGACTGTAAGATTGGTGCTGTCGAGAACCAGTATATTCTTGCCGTAATAAAGAGCTGGATGGAGCTTAACGGTGTTGCACCATATGATGAGCAGACCGGAAAAGGACTTGTGCGCCATGTTCTTATAAGAACAGGATTCCACACCGACGAGATAATGGTCTGTCTTGTTATTAACGGCACTAAGATGTCTGATAAGTTAAAGGAATCGCTTGTAAAACGCCTTACAGAAGTGTCGCTTGATTCAGATATAAGTACTGACAAATGCATCAAATCAATTATGCTTAATTTCAACACGGAGAACACTAATGTCATTCTTGGCAGACAGTGCGAGACTCTGTGGGGAAAAAGCTATATTGAAGATTATATCGGCGACATTAAATATCAGATATCACCGCTTTCGTTCTTTCAGGTTAATCCAAGACAGACTGAGAAGCTGTATGGAAAAGCCCTTGAATACGCAGGCCTTACAGGTAATGAGACTGTATGGGATTTATATTGCGGAATAGGAACAATATCTCTGTTTCTTGCCAAGAATGCAAGAAAGGTATATGGCGTTGAGATTGTTCCTCAGGCTATAGAGGATGCCAAGAATAATGCGGCAATTAACGGCATTAATAATGCTGAATTCTTTGTCGGAAAGGCTGAGGAGGTCGTACCACATTTTTATGAAGAAATGGCACGGCTGGCAGCAGATACATCTGCAAGCGAGGCTCAGCGTGAGGAAGCAAGAAAGAGCATTACTCCGGATGTCGTAGTCGTTGACCCGCCAAGAAAGGGCTGCGATGAATCACTTCTTGATACTATTGTTAAGATGTCGCCTGAGCGTATCGTATATGTAAGCTGCGATTCGGCTACACTTGCCCGTGACTTAGGACTTCTTGCGGCTAAGGGCTACAAGACAGTTAAGGTGCAGCCTGTGGACCAGTTTTCGCATACGGTGCATGTGGAAAGTGTGGCACTGATTTTGAAAGAACAGCCGGCAATTGATTAATGTTGCAGCATGAAGGTATCATTGCACAGTGCGTAACATACAAGACAATGTTACAATAATAAAAATGCATTAAGAGGGGATATATTATGACTATAGCAGAGACAATAAAACAGCTTAGAGAAAGCGTTGGAATGACAAGAAAAAAATTTTCACAGCACACAGGTATTCCTGTGCGTACATTAGAGGACTGGGAGGCATCAAGAAGAACTCCACCAGAATACATTCCACGGCTGATTGAATACCAGTTAAAGTATGAGGAACTGCTCAGAGAGAAAGAAAATGACAATTTATAATTGAGTTTTAATTTATAAAAAGTGTTCTGATTCGGGCACTTTTTATAAAATTTTAAGTAGCCAGTACAATTATTAGATGTTAATATATTACTATGTAACCCGAAACTGATATTTAAGAGCAAAGGGAGATTTTATTGAAGGCTGGATTATTAAGGACACAATTTAGTTACCAGAATACAGTGGTAAGAGAGAAGATGAAGGAAAAGACAAAGGAGTCTGTTAGTGCGGTAGTACCGATAATGCTTATAGTGTTGCTTCTTGGCTTCACAATAGCACCTCTTTCACCTAGTATACTGGTTGAATTCATTGTTGGAGCCGTGCTGGTTATTATTGGCATGGTGTTTTTTTCTTTAGGGGCAGAATTGTCCATGACGCCAATGGGTGAAAGAGTTGGCGGAAGTATGTTAAGGACTAAGAAATTATGGATGATTGTAGCAATTGGATTTATTCTTGGAGTTATAATTACGATTTCTGAGCCGGATTTGCAGGTGCTTGCAGGACAGGTGGCAGCAGTTCCTAATATGGTGCTTATATTATCTGTAGCAGTTGGAGTAGGTGTATTTCTTGTTGCTGCACTTTTAAGAATACTTTTTGGAATACCGTTAGCACCGCTTCTGCTAGTGTTTTATGCAATTGTTTTTGCACTTGCGATGTTTGTTCCTAAAGGCTTTCTTGCAGTTGCATTTGATTCAGGGGGAGTAACAACCGGTCCGATGACTGTACCATTTATAATGGCTCTTGGTGTGGGTATTTCTTCTATCCGAAACGATAAACATGCCGGCAATGATAGTTTTGGTCTTGTATCATTATGTTCAATCGGTCCAATACTTGCTGTTCTTATTCTTGGAATGGTTTATAGTACAGAGGGTAATTATACAACAACAGCAATTACTGAAGTGAGCGATTCTGTTGAACTTGGTAAGCTGTTCTGGTATGAGATACCGAAATATCTGAAAGAAATAGCATTGTCACTTCTTCCGATAGTTGTATTTTTCGGAGTGTTTCAGATATTTGCTCCAAAGATGAATAAGAAGTCACTTATGAAGATATGTGTTGGACTTGTGTATACATATATTGGACTTGTACTTTTTCTTACAGGTGCTAATGTTGGATTTATTCCAGCTGGTAATTATCTTGGTTCAGTGCTTGCTTCATTATCATTCAGATGGATTATCGTCCCTATTGGCATGATAATAGGATATTTCATTGTTAAGGCAGAGCCTGCTGTATATGTGCTTATGCATCAGGTAGAAGAACTGACATCAGGAAGCATATCAGGCAAATCAATGCAGATAAGTCTTTCTGTAGGTGTTGCAGTATCTGTTGGCCTTTCAATGATAAGAGTGCTGACAGGCATCTCAATATTATATTTTCTTATCCCGGGTTATGGAATAGCACTGATACTTACGCTTTTTGTTCCAAAGATATTCACGGCTATAGCATTTGACTCCGGAGGAGTCGCGTCAGGTCCGATGACAGCCACATTTTTACTGCCACTGGCACAGGGAGCATGTCTTGCGGTGGGTGGTAATATTGTAACTGATGCGTTTGGTGTTGTTGCCATGGTTGCCATGACACCTCTTATAACTTTGCAGATACTTGGTGTTATATACAGAATCAAGGACAGCAGGAAAGAGAATTTGCCACAGACTGTTACACCGGTTGTGGATATGTTTGCAGAGCTTTCGGATGATACGATTATTGAATTATAGAGGTAGATGGATATGAGCAAAGTATATGTAATGGTAACGATATGCAGCAGAAAAAATATGCCGCGTTTTGTTGATTGCTATAAGGATTATAATGTTGAAGCAGCTGATATATCATTAGGCCGTGGAACAGCATCAAGTGATGTGCTTGATTTACTGGGACTTGAGGATGACGAGAAGGGTATTCATATGTCACTTGTTACAGATGAGACATGGAAAAATGTTAAGAAGGGGCTTCAGAGTAAGTTAAGAATAGACGTGCCTGGAACCGGAATCGCATTTATAGTGCCGCTAAGCAGTATTGGAGGCAAGAGAGAGCTGGGATTCTTAATTGACGGGCAGGAATATAAGAAAGGAGATGAGAGCACATTGAAGGATACGAAGCATGAGATTATTGTCGCAATAGCTAATTATGGATATAATACACAGGTGATGAGAGCTGCGGAAGAGGGCGGTGCAACAGGTGGAACTGTGCTTCACGGAAAGGGCGTTGGAATGAAGCGGGCGGAGCAGTTCCTTGGAGTTTCGCTTGTTTCAGAGAAAGAAATAATTCTTATTGTTGCAAAGTCATCGCAGAAAAATGCAATTATGCAGGCTATAATGGATAAAGCCGGCATAGACAGCAAGGCAGGAACCATTGTGTTCTCACTTCCTGTTACAAGTACGGCAGGACTACGTATTCTTGAGGATTCGCAGGATGAAGAGGTTGATGATGAAAACAATAATTGATTACCAGAACGATGAAAGAGACAAAGTTTTGCTTGATGTAAGAGACAAGCAGGAATTCGAGAAGGAAACATATCCCGGAGCTAGGAACTGGTACTGGGAGGAACTGATTAAGGTGCTTGAAGAAACACCTGATGAATTCACACAGCAGTTTGATAAGAGTATTCCTATATATCTTCTGTGCTATACAGGTCTGCACAGTGATGATCTGGCAGATATTCTTGAAGAGATGGGATATGAGGTCTACAGCCTGTATGGCGGCTGGGGTGCTTATATGAAGTGGAAGTTCGAGAATTATGTCAAGGAAGCACAGGCAGAGAATGATATTTCGGGTGAAGACAGAGTTAAGGAAATAGAGCGTAGTATAGTAAAGAAGTTCAGAAAGCCTATATGGAGAAAGTTCACACAGGCACTTAACGAATATGACCTTATACAGGACGGAGATAAGATTGCTGTCTGTATATCAGGCGGTAAGGATTCTATGCTTATGGCGAAGCTTTTTCAGGAGCTTAAGAGACATGGGAAGAATAATTTTGAACTTGTATTCTTAGTTATGAATCCGGGATACAATGATATTAATTATCAGGTTATTCTTAATAATGCGAAGATACTTGATATTCCTATAACTGTGTTCAAATCAGAGATATTCGATACGGTTGCAGATATAGAGGAGTCGCCATGTTATCTGTGCGCCCGCATGAGAAGAGGATATCTGTACAGCAAGGCTAAAGAACTGGGCTGCAATAAGATTGCGTTAGGTCATCATTATGATGATGTTATTGAAACAATTCTTATGGGAATGTTATACGGTGCGCAGATTCAGACTATGATGCCAAAGCTTCACAGCACTAATTTTGAGGGCATGGAACTTATAAGACCACTTTACCTTATAAGAGAAGCTGATATAATACATTGGAGAGACTATAATAATCTTGCATTTATACAGTGCGCATGCAGGCTTACAGAGAGCTGTGCTTCATGTGGCGGCACAGAAAAGGGTTCTAAGAGAGGCGAGATCAAGCAGCTTATTAAAGATTTGACAAAGGTAAGCCCTTACATTGAGAAGAACATTTTCAGAAGCGTTGAAAATGTTAATCTTGATACAGTTATTGCGTATAAGCAGTATGGCGTTAAGCATAATTTCCTTGAAAGATATGAGGAAATGGGAAGACTCAATGGCGCATCAGGCAGCCAGACAGCAGATAATAAGGAGATGGAATAGATATGTCATCACAATATAATTGCGATTACTGCAACAACCTTGTATATGACGAGGAGATTGAAGGATATGTATGTGATGTTGATATGGACGAGGACGATTACGCAAGACTTTTAAGTTCTTCATATAAGCAGTGTCCATATTATCAGAGCAATGACGAATATAAGATAGTACGTCATCAGATGTAATGTTTATATTAAGGGGGAATCTATGGACGATAAGAGGTATGCGGTTCTTATTGATTCGGACAATATTTCATCAAAATATATTTCTAATATATTAGATGAAATGACTAAGTATGGAGTTATAACGTACAAGCGAATATATGGGGACTGGACAAGTCCGCAGGCGGGCAAATGGAAGAAAGAATTGATGGAGAATTCAATTACACCAATACAGCAGTTTCGCAACACAGTAGGCAAGAATGCTACTGATTCAACACTTATAATTGACGCTATGGATATTCTGTATACGAAAAATGTGGATGGATTCTGTATTGTATCAAGTGATGGAGATTTTACAAGACTGGCAAGCAGGCTGCGTGAATCTGGCATGGAAGTTATTGGAATGGGTGAGAACAAAACACCAAGGTCATTCAGGGCAGCATGTTCAGTATTTACTGATCTGGAACTTTTACAGGATCAGGAGGATGAAGAAATTACAGCTGTTAATAATAAGCAGAGGCCTAACAGATCACACAATATTATACGAATTTCCAAAATCGAAAATGCTATTATTGAGATTATCCAGGAAAATGATAATAAGGGAAAGCAGACGGATTTAGGAGAGATAGGAAGCCGTTTGCAGAAAAAATATTCTGATTTTGATGTCCGTAATTATGGGTATAGCTCATTATCCACATTTATCAATGAGATGGATGGGTTCAAGACATATAAGGTTAATAATGCAGTACTGGTAAAGCTCAAAGAAGATGACAATATTAAAGAACAGGTTGTTAAATACGCAATAGATAATGTCAGAGCAAGCAAGGCAACAGGAGTTGAGCTTGCAATACTTGGACAGAGAATACATAGTCAATATCCAAAATTCAAGGCAAAGGAATATGGATATTCAACTCTGACAAAATTTGTATCAAGCATAAAAGAACTGCTAATAGAAACAACAGATAACAAAAGAATAGTATTTATAAGAAAGAAGGAGTCATAATGAACAAGATAGCAAGTTTTACGGTGAATCATCTTGATTTACTGACAGGTGTATATGTATCAAGAAAGGATTATATCGGAGATGTATGTCTTACAACATTTGATTTAAGATTTACAAGACCTAATGAAGAGCCACCTATGGATACTCCGGGGATTCATTCAATTGAACATCTTGTTGCTACATTTTTAAGGAATCATGCAGAATGGGCTGAGAAAACTATATATTTCGGACCTATGGGCTGCAGAACAGGTTTTTATGTTATATTTGCAGGAGATTTAAAGTCTGAGGATATTATCGGGGTATTAAGAGAAGCTGCCGATTATGTTCTTAATTATGACGATAATACACCAATTCCTGGATATTCACCAAGAGACTGTGGTAATTATCTGGATAACAATCTTAAGCTTGCGAAGATATATATGAAGAAGTTTAAGGAGGAGGTTCTGGATAATCCGGTTGAGGAGAGGTTGAGTTATCCACAGTAGCGTGTAGGTGGTGCCAGTCTGGGGATATCGGGCTGTGGCTTTCATGGATTACTGCGCTTAGCAGGAGTAAATGCCGCCATATACAGAGTTTTTACAGCGTGCAAAAGCAAACGCACTTCGTTTGAACGAGCTTTTGCACGCTGAACTTTTGTCTATGGCGGCATTAACTCCTGCACAGCTCGTAATAAATCAAGCCACTCCCTAAGCCACACAATCGTCCCGGCTGGCAATCTACACAGTGGACAACTGGCAGGGGTGAAAAATCTCCAGCATTAGATTTGGCTTCGCCGGTCTAATGCTGGAGATTTTTATGAGAGTGATTTATAACAATTAGTTATGTATTATACTTCGAACAATAATTCGCTGTAGCTTGGGAATGGCCAGAATTCCTTATCTACTATCATCTCGGCCTTATCTACTGGAGCTCTTAATTCGTCCATTGCAACCTTTACAGTATCTCTGAAGTATTCAGCCTGTGCTTTTCCTTCAAATGTAGCTGCTGTAGCAACTGTTTCTGCAAGCTTAGCTGAAGCTGCCTTCATTTCCTTTAAGTAACCAGATACTTCTGTAAGGATGTCTGCCTGGACTGAAGCGTCAGCGCCAGCTTCTTTAACTGAAAGTACTGAGTTAGCAAGCTCTGTTGTGTATGAGATAACGGCAGGAATGATTTCCTTGCCAGCCATATCTATCATTGTCTTAGCTTCGATGTTGATTGCCTTAGAGTAAGCTTCGTACTTAATCTCAGCTCTTGACTTTAATTCAGCTTCTGTGAATACACCAAATCCTTCAAACATCTTAACTGTTTCAGGTTTAACAAGTGAACCAACAGCCTCAACCATAGATTTGATATTAGGAAGTCCTCTTCTTTCAGCCTCTGCTACCCATTCATCTGAGTAACCGTTACCATTGAATACAACTCTGTGATGGTCTGTGAAGAGTTTCTTAATCATATCATGGACAGCCATCTGCATATCCTCAGAACCCTCTAATTCATCAGCGATTTCCTTAAAGCTTTCTGCAACGATTGTATTAAGAACAACATTTGCAGGAGCGATAGAATCTGAAGAACCAACCATACGGAATTCAAACTTGTTACCTGTGAATGCGAATGGAGATGTTCTGTTTCTATCTGTAGCATCCTTGTTAAGGTCTGGAAGAGTAGAAGCACCAGTCTTTAACTTACCCTTCTGGATAGAGCTTGTAGCATCACCCTTATCAATTAACTGCATAACTACATCTTCAAGCTGCTCGCCAAGGAACATAGAGATGATAGCTGGAGGAGCTTCGTTAGCTCCAAGTCTGTGATCGTTACCAACATCAGATGCAGACTCACGAAGAAGGTCAGCATGCTTATCAACAGCCCTCATAATTGCACCAAGTACAAGAAGGAACTGGAAGTTTTCATGTGGTGTCTTACCTGGGTCAAGCATGTTAATGCCGTCATCAGTTGTGATAGACCAGTTGTTATGCTTACCAGAACCGTTAACACCTGCAAATGGCTTCTCATGGAGAAGGCATACAAGACCGTGTCTGTAAGCAACCTTCTTCATAACTTCCATCATAAGCTGGTTGTTATCTGTAGCAATATTGCACTGTGCATAGATAGGAGCTAACTCATGCTGTGCAGGAGCAACTTCGTTATGCTGTGTCTTAGCAGATACACCGAGCTTCCATAATTCTTCATTAATATCTTTCATGAAAGCGGCAATTCTTTCACGGATAGAACCAAAGTAGTGATCATCAAGTTCCTGACCCTTAGGAGGCATAGCTCCGAATAAAGTACGGCCAGAGAAGATAAGATCCTTTCTCTGTAAATATTTCTCTCTGTCTACAATGAAGTATTCCTGTTCAGCACCTACAGAAGGAGTAACTTTCTTAGATGTTGTATTACCCATAAGCCTTAAAATACGAAGAGCCTGCTCGTTGATGGCATCCATTGAACGAAGTAATGGAGTTTTCTGGTCAAGAGCCTCACCTGTGTAAGAGCAGAATGCTGTAGGAATACAAAGAGTAGCACCCTGAGCACCTTCGCGTACAAATGCAGGAGATGTACAATCCCATGCTGTATATCCTCTGGCCTCGAATGTTGCACGAAGACCACCTGAAGGGAATGATGAAGCATCAGGTTCGCCCTTAATCAATTCTTTACCTGAGAATTCCATAAGCACCTTTCCATCTGACTTAGGTGCTGATATAAATGAATCATGTTTCTCGGCAGTAGTTCCTGTTAAAGGCTGGAACCAATGTGTGTAATGAGTTGCACCTTTCTCGATAGCCCAGTCCTTCATAGCATTAGCGATAACATCAGCATCTGCTAAAGATAACTCCTGCACACCTTCCATTGTTAATTTAAGGTTTTTGTAAACGTTCTTTGGTAAACGCTCTTTCATAACTGTGTCATTAAACACATTCTCGCCGAAGATGTCAGCTACATTGAATCTTTCACTCATAACTTCCTCATCCTTCCTTTTCTTATCTTTTTATTAGTAAAACTAAAAAATGGCGTCCAAGTATATACTTATACAAATATATAAATGGAACGCCTTTGTTCTACCTTATTTAATTAGCGACAGTCTGCTGTCTTTAAATAAAATAACTCATATTATATAAATTTGCAAGTGCTTTTTTAAAATTATTTAAAAAATTAAGCCTGCATGAAATATGAGTGTTAAAATGCCTATTCTGAAGCGGATACAGATGCTTCAGAAGATGTCCCATTATCTAACTTAGATTCTCCAACATATGTACCGGATACAATAACACGCTGCTTAGAATCGTCTGTACAGGTTGAAAATGTGACAACCTGTGTTGCGTTGGAAACATCGACACCAGTGTCATATAGAGATTCGGCCTTAACGACTTTAGCGTATTCGCGAAGTCCTGTTAAATTACTGAAGTTAAAAGTAAATGTATTACTTACCGGGTCAGTAACATATACTGTGAAAATCTTGTATTTACGGATTACATCTTCTGTATAAATATAAAAAACATCATTACCTTCTGTCTGGTAGAAACCAGAATTTTTATATCTGGCAAGAGTGCCAAACATGGCTCCGGAGCCCATATTGTGTCCATAGATAAGAACATGGCTGGCATTAAGACCATCCTTGATTCTGTAATCAACGAACAGGCATCCGTTGCGATTGTATGTCTTATCAAATGTATGAGTAAGATAAAAGTCATTATCGGTTGTCTGGGCAACAGGAAGCCTTATATCAACCGATGGAACATAAAGAAAACCAAGACCATCCGAATTAATGTCAAGCAACGCCTGATGATTGTACACAAATGGAATTGTTACCTCAGGTGCTTCATCATCATCAATTGTAATATTAACCGGCGTATCGTCAAGGACATCGCCTTCAATATTATTATAAATGTCGTTGCCCTTCTTATATTCAAGAAGGATAGATACAAGCTTGACTGCTGCAAATACAAAAACGCAGGCACATATGATTAAAATAATACGGCTGATGATGTTAGACTGCTTTTTCTTTTTTTCTTTAGCATCAAAAGCGGCATCCGCTTCGTCTGGTTCTGTTTCAGGTGAAGCAGATGTTATAAAATCATCATCTTCATCTGTCTTTAAGTTACCCATAATAATCTCCAATCATCATCAAGCTTTTCCTGCTGAACCGAAAAGATTAATCTTCTCACGAACAGTTTCTTTAATTGCTTCACAGCCTGGAGCCAGAAGCTTTCTAGGATCAAATCCCTTTCCTTCAAGGTCTTTGCCTGCTTCAATATATTTTCTTGTTGCATCAGCAAATGAAAGCTGGCACTCTGTATTAACATTTATCTTAGAAACTCCAAGAGAGATTGCCTTCTGAATCATATCTGCAGGAATACCTGTACCACCATGAAGAACTAATGGCATATCACCAATCTTTTCTTTAACAGCTGCAAGAGTCTCAAAGCTTAATCCTGGCCAGTTAGCTGGATACTTTCCATGTATATTACCGATACCTGCTGCAAGCATGTCTACACCAAGATCTGCAATAGATTTACATTCATCAGGGTCTGCACATTCACCCATTCCGATAACACCATCTTCTTCGCCACCTATTGAACCAACTTCTGCCTCAATAGAAAGACCAAGATTGTGAGCTACATTAACAAGCTCTGTTGTCTTCTTGATATTCTCATCAATTGGATAATGAGAACCGTCAAACATAATAGATGTGAAGCCTGCTTTGATACATTTGTAGCATCCTTCGTATGTTCCGTGGTCAAGATGAAGAGCAACAGGAACAGTGATTCCAAGAGACTTGTCCATAGCCTTAACCATGGCTGCAACAGTCTCGAAGCCTGTCATATACTTACCAGCACCCTCAGATACACCAAGGATTACAGGAGCATTCATCTCCTGTGCAGTAAGGAGAATAGACTTAGTCCATTCAAGATTATTGATGTTGAACTGTCCGACAGCATATTTGCCGGCAAGAGCTTTGTCTAACATTTCTTTAGCTGAAACTAACATATTTCTTTACCTCCATTGCACGATTTTGCATAACAACATTATATCTCATATCATTAAAAATGAAAAGGAATATTTATATGATATTTATGTGTTAATACAAAGAAATATGATGTATAATCATGTATGTCTTAAGAAAATATCTAAAGAGAGGAGACATGTATGGGTTATTTAACATTTTTTATCAACAGGGTAGCTCTCGAAACTCAGACAGCAATGGATTCCTATAATAGTGAAGACCATGCTGGCACAAGCTATCTGCCATTTATTGGATTCATGCTTTTTCTTGCAGGAATTGTTGTAATTATTGTCGGACTTGCAACATATCTTACGGCAAAACATAATTTTAACATATTCTTTGATGCAAGAGATGTCAGAATGACATATGATGAACAGATTATGCCTGATTATGAAAAAGCCAGACTTAATAATGAAAAACTTGCTAAAGATAAGAAAAAGGGAAAGATAATAATTATAATAGGAGTGGTTTTAGTTATAGCATCATTCGTCGTATTATAATTATATGCAGGATAAAAAACACCGTCTGCCGGAGTAGCAGACGGTGAAAGAGGGAGGAGAGCTGTTTATTAACAACTCGATTTATGAAAAACATATAGTAGAAAATGTCTTGTTCTTATGATTAAATTATATTGAACAAAAGTGAAGAAACAATGTGCATAGTGTTAAATCTTATTGAATTAGATATGAACAAAATATGAACGAGTGTGAATTAAGGAGGGGAATATGCCAACAATTTACAAATGCCCTGGGTGTGGTGCTGCTATGGAGTTTGACAGTGTCACACAGAAATTAGGCTGTCCGTCATGTGGAATGCAGATTGATGTGCGGGAATATGAACAGAAATATTCACAGAACAGTACACAGGGAGAATATGACAAAGAGATGAAGATGTACCATTGTAATACATGTGGTGCAGAGCTTGTGGCAGATGAATATACATCGGCAACATTTTGTTCATTCTGTGGTAATCCGACACTTGTGGAGGACAGACTTAGAGGTGAATTCAAGCCATCAACAATTATACCATTTAAGATTAACAAGGATAAAGCAGTAGAGATTTACAAAAACTGGTGTAAGAAAGGACCACTCACACCATCTGCTTTATCAAGAAATTCAACAATTGAGAAAATAAGCGGACTGTATGTACCTTACTGGCTGTATGATTATTCGGCACAGACTGATATGCATGCTAATGCAGAAAGAGTCAGGACAACAAGAAAAGGTGATACAGAGTATATATACACAGATCATTTTCAGGTGTTCAGAAATATATCTGCAAAGTTTGAGAAGATTCCGGCTGATGCATCTGAAAAAATGCCTGATGATGCGATGGATAAGTTAGAGCCATTTAACTATAACGAATTAACTGCATTTTCAATGCCATATCTGTCGGGATATCTTTCAGAAAGATATAATTATACGGCAGACCAGATACAGGAGAGAGCTACGAGAAGAGCTGACAAATATATAACAGATATTGCAATGTCAACAATTACCGGTTATTCATCTGTTAATATAATTCACAATGACATAACAATGCGTCCAACAGGAAGCCAGTATGCATTATTTCCGGTATGGGTACTTAATTACAGGTTTAACAAGAAGAATTTCCAGTTCATGCTTAACGGACAGACAGGAAAGATAGTTGCTGACAGACCGATAAGCGGAAAGAAAGCATTTGGCTTCGGAGCGGGAATATTCATCGTTACACTTATCATTACTATGTTTGGAGGGCTTTTGTTCATATGATGAAGATTAATAAGAAGATAAAGGCTTTCATGAGCATAATTATAGCATGCTTTATGTGTGTGGGAGTGTTGTTAAGTATTAAGACTGATGTGTATGCAGATTCATCAAAGGAATATGTATATGACAATGCAGGAATTCTTACTTCTGATGAGGTTAGTAAACTAAAGAGCCAGTGCAAGAAAGCATCTGAGGATTCAGAGTGTGATATAGTTATTATCACAACTAATATAGGACATGATGGCAGTACGATGGACAGTTATCTTAAGAAATTCCTTGATGATAACGGATATTCGCAGAATGCCGTAATATATGGTGTTGATATGAAATCAAGAGCCGACAGAATGTATACACAGGGAAAGGCAAAGACTGATATATCACAGGGTACAATTGACGACATAAGAGAAGCATGTGAGGAGAAGCTTTCGGATAAGGATTATTACAAAGCATTTTCTAAGTATGTCAAGAATATGAATATGTGTATGACTACAAGCATAGTCAAGAAACTTACATACAAAATGTGGATAAAGCTTCTCATTGCATCAGGTGTTGCAGTTGCAGCCGTTCTTACAATGATGCATAATGCCAAGGCAAGAATGACAGTTAGCAGTACAGAATATACGAAAGACCATAACTTTAAGGTTAATGACAGAAGAGACGTGTTCATTAATACAACAGTTGTTACAAGACATATTGAGCGCAACAATAGCAGCGGAAGCAGCGGCGGAGGCGGTGGAAACAGTGGCTCCGGCGGACATTTCTAAAAATATAAAGGCGGGTACAGCAATTAACTGTATCCGCCTTTTTGATGTCAATGGATGAACTTTAATTATAACTTATCTGGTTCTGGATATTCCTCTCCAAATGTCTCAACAGTAACAGTCTTCATAACCTGTGGTTTTCTAGGTCTGTCGCTGTAATCTGTGTCTACGCCTGCAATCTTGTCAAGAACATCTTCACCCTCGATAAGCTTACCAAAAGCAGCGTAATCTCCGTCAAGATGTGGAGCGTTCTGGTGCATGATAAAGAACTGTGAGCCTGCAGAATCAGGTCTCATAGAACGAGCCATTGAAAGAACACCTCTTGTATGCTTTAAATCGTTCTTGAATCCGTTAGATGCGAATTCGCCCTTGATAGAGTAGCCAGGACCACCCATACCTGTTCCTTCAGGGTCACCACCCTGAATCATAAAACCTGCGATTACTCTGTGGAATATAAGTCCGTCATAGAATCCCTTCTGAACAAGATTAACGAAATTATTAACTGATGTAGGCGCGATTTCCGGATAAAGCTCAGCTTTCATCACATCGCCGTTTTCCATTGTAAATGTAACTATTGGATTAGCCATATTATTCCTCCTGAAATTCATTAAATTGCCCGCTTGTCTGCATGAGCAAAATGTGATGTAATTAATTCTAAATACTACAGTATAAAAAGTCAAATTAAAACTTTAGAAACAATTATAAAGAGGCATATATGAGAAAATGTATTGATATGGGCGAAGGCAGAGAAATAATAATTAGTGATAAAGATACGTTAAAACCGGATGGGACGCTGGAGATTCCTGATATAGGGCTTGGAGAAGCATACCTTGGAAAAGCTTCATATGTTGTATATGATGAGGAAGATATTGATGACGACCTGTTAGATCTTGTATATGCCAGAAAATACAATGAGCCGCTTGTAATTGCCAGAACGGAGAGATTTATTATACGGGAGATGACAGTGGGGGATTTACCACATTTATACGAATTATATCAGACACTTTCAGACTGCCCGTATGTTGAACCATTATATGAATATGAGGATGAGAAAGCATTTACAATAAAATACATTGAGAATATGTATGGTTTCTTCGGATACGGTCTGTGGCTTGTGATTGATAAGAAAACAGGTGAGCTAGTGGCTAGGGCAGGCATTGAAAACCGCAGCATAGACGGACAGAATTGTCAGGAACTTGGGTATCTTGTGAAAAAAAGCTGGCAGGGAAAGCATGTGGCATGGGAAGTTATGAACCATATGGTGGATATTGCTAAGGACAGGTTCGGTTTAGAAGAATTGTATATATGCACAATGAAAACAAATATCCCGTCCATACAGCTTGCATTGAAACTTGGTTTCACATTGTATGCAGGCGATACAGACGGGATGAATATATATAGAAAATTTCTGTGATATCAAGGCTTTTCCATATTGAATACAAATCTTATAAAGTTGGCTGCATTCTCATAATACTTGGATGTTGATATGATGCCGTAGCAAGGCTGCTTCATATTAAGGTCACTGTCTTTGATAACAGGGGCGTTAGAAATATCAACAGCTATAGGAAATGATTCTCCTGATGAATTAGTGTAATAAATAATATAATCAGAAAGTTCGTTGAGTTCTTCTGTTGAGAACAGGTCTCTTAAATCCCAGAAGAATATATTACCGTCAGTACAGAAATAATCAATATATTCTTTTTCAGATAGATATCCATCAAGAGTATTGGCTGATGCATAGGTATATATTCTGTTAGCTGTTACATCAGCTTCCTGATCCATTTCTTTTTCTTCAAGTGAAAATGTATATGATATATCAACCTGTTCTTTTTTTCCGTCAATACCAAGATAATCTGTAAGACCGGTAGTAAGAGCGTCCGTATCATCATCATATCCGGTTATTCTTCCGTCCAGAACTGCTATAAAACAGACGGTGTCGTAATTGTTTCTTATAATAGAATAAGTAAGGGAACCTGCAAAAAGAATGGCAAGCAGAATGCCAATAATAGGAATTTTGTAGTAGCTCCAGATGTATTCAATCTTTCCGGAAAATGTTAAATCTTTTAACTTCTTACGCTGTTCCTTAACTTCATCGTGTATGTTGTTGCCTTTAGCCATAAATTCTCCTTAAATTAATTGTAAGATAGCATACAGTTTAACACAAACATAAACTCAAAAAAACAGCTTTTATAAACATTTAAGAAATATATTTGAAATTTTCTTTGATTTTTATGTAAGGTTTTGTATAATCATAGTGTTTAAGCAAAAAAAGGGGTATATAATTATGAATGGATTTGGATTAGATGGTAAATTATTTAAAGGTCTTACAAAAGCAGGAGATTTTATTATATTAGCAGTTATTACAGTATTATTCTGTGTTCCGGTTATTACAATCGGAGCAGCGGTTACAGCAGCATTTTATTCAGGAATTAAGCTTGTAAGGGATGAAGAAAGCTATGTATATAAGGATTTCTGGAAATCATTCAAAATGAATTTCGTGCAGGGATTTTTATTAGAGCTTATACATGTTGTAATTGGTTTCCTTCTTTTCATTGATTTAAGAGCCAGTGCCCAGTGGGGATTTGTACAGGGTTCTCAGGCTGGTGTTATATTTGTATTTGTTGTAGTTGGTGTTATGGCGGTATGGGCAGCAGTTATGTTGTATTCATTTTCGATGCTGTCAAGATATGACAATAATATAATAGTGACATTAAAAAATGCTCTTATAATAAGTGTACATCATCTTCCACAGACTATTATTATGTTAATAGCTACTGTTGGACTTACATATTTTTCATGTCTTTATTTCACAGCATTTATTGTGACTATACCATTGATTCTGTATGTTGATTCATATATTTTCTCGAGCATATTCAAACAGCTTGAAAAGGAATCTGTTCCATCAGTACAGGAGGCAGGAACAGAAGAAGATACTAATGAGAATATAAGCAAATAACTAAAAAGGAGGGGCCGCAGACTGGGTAGTTTTCTGCGGCCCCGATTTATATATCTGTAAGGTTATGGAATACAGATACCGAAAGTTATATACAAAAAGAGATAACAAAATAATATTATAATTACAATGCGTCTGTTCCGCGTTCACCGGTACGGATCCTTATGGCATCATATACATCATATACGAAAATCTTACCATCTCCGTATTCACCGGTATTAATCTGGTCAATAACCTGATCGATGATTGCTTCGTAAGTTTC
>ENA-OVGB01000447-OVGB01000447.1-human-gut-metagenome-genome-assembly--contig:-NODE-447-length-48302-cov-16.734636_pt1 | contig 48302 bp, 59 predicted proteins | sample MGYA00237767_ERZ505413 | MGnify/ENA primary metagenome ERZ505413 (study PRJEB26158, sample SAMN06016410) | human gut metagenome | biome: human gut; feature: ankylosing spondylitis patient; material...
CCGCCGTACACGGTTTTGCAGACCGCTGACTAAGCCACTCATCCAAGGAACCATTATTTTCAGCAACCGTTATTTTCAATTGCGATGCAAAGGTACAACTATTTTTGGAATAAACAATACTTTAACTGAAAAATATTAAAAAGAAATATATTATTTTTTAGCAGACAAGGATTATCTTAAATAAAAAAGAGATTTTTGGAATCTAAGCATTACAGACTTTGGTATTAAGAATCAACAAAATACATGCTTCCTCTTCACTTACCAGCAGATATCAGAAAAGTTTTAAAAAACTTACATCTATAATATAGATTTTACCTGCCGATAAATAAAAAAGAAGCATGTTCAATTCTTACAGATATATGATAAATATCATTTTTTTAATTCATATTCCAAACTTGCCATAATGAATGGTCCTATCGCCTTACCTTCATTACTTACAATTGTTACATCCTTACCACACAAATAATAGCTAGCTGAACCATCACGAGAAGGATCTTTTGCCGGACCTAAACCAGCAGAACGGCAACTCTGATTTAAATTAATAGTCCCGTCATTATTTGATGTAACAAATGTTTTCAGAAGTCCCTGATATGCTTTTTCCGCAACTTTTTCATATGATTTTGGAAGAATACCCAGACGAACTCCCTTCAGATATGCATAAGTGAACATACTAGAAGCAGAAGATTCCAGATAGTTTGCAATACCACATTCTCCAACATACGAATTATCATATTGAAGAAGTTGGTACCAAACTCCGCTAGTCTTATCCTGCCAGCGCTTTAAACCTTTTGCTACAGTATTTGTAATAGTTACTAACTCCTTATAGTCAGCATGAGTTTTCGGCATCACTTCCAATACATCTACTAAAGCAGCAAAGTACCATCCCATACCACGTCCCCAAAATTCTTTTGAGCAACCTTTATATGGTTCAGTCTTATTCGCCCAGAAAGAATTGCTATCTTCCGGATTTGCTGACCAGGCATGATAATAAAGCTGTTTGTCCTTATCATATGTATGGCGAGCAATTGTTTTAAACTGGTGAGCGATATCTGTCCAAGCCTGCTCATTGTCCGGTTCAAAATTAGCTTGCCATTCAGCATAAAAAGCAGCCCCCATGTAAAGTCCATCCAGCCACATCTGATCGGGATAAATATCTTTATGGAAAAAACATCCTTTTGCATCGCCCGACTGAATACGAGAATAATCATTCACCAAGTAATCATGCAAGAAATCGGCAGCTTTCTTATAACGGCTTGCATTATCCGTTCCATTTTGCTTGTCAAGTTCTTTTTCCCGCTTATACAAAGCAAAAAGAACTTTTCCTGAATTTATATTGTCTATATTTCCTTTTTTAAAATTCTTAAACGTACCATCCGGATTAATGGCATTATCCGCATATTCTTTTGCCCACTGATAATAGTTACCAGTCCAGTCAGCATATTGATACTGCTCACATAAATTAAGAAGAGATTTAGCTACAAGACCGTTTACATAATCCCATGACTTTCCATGAGTCCATTGTTTACCTTGTGATTGTGCCATTTCCTGCGAATAACGTTGTTGTGCTGTTGCAGAAACTGATGCCAGAAACAAGCATACAGAAAAAAATAATGTTTTCATGTTTTATTGATTTTATATGAATAATAGTTTTCCCATTACGAAAAAAGGTCGGCTGAATATATCAGTCGACCTTCCCTATGAGGTTCCTGGCGAACTTTAATTCACTTTGACGGTCAACTGATTAGCCTTAATTTTTACTACCTTTTTACTACACATGCAAGTATCCTTGCATATGATAAGATGTTTTTTTTAATTCTTTTGTTCCAATCTTTTTTTACTACAATTTTTACTACATTTTTTTACCCAGTAAAATCTGGATAGTTCTTTCTTTTTCTTCAATGATTTTTTTCAGAAGAGCATTCTCCGCTTCCAAGGATAAATTCTTTTCTTCCGACACTTCCTTTTTCGGTACAGGTTCTACAGGATTCAACTCAACTTCACGATCAAAAAAATAATCTATTGGCAGTTTAAAAAAATCAGCAATCTTCTCCAGGTTTCCGGCACGGACATTAGAACCAGCTATTATCCCGTCAAGTCCCAGCGTAGAAATGTTGACTGCATCCGCAAGAGATTTTTTTGTCACGTTCTTTTCTTCCAGCAACACCTTGATTCTTTCGCCTTTAAACATAAGTTTTCTTATTATAGTTAATTGTAAGCAGTCTAAATAACAAAAGTTTACTAAGTATTCTTTTGCTATAACATAAGTTTTCTATATGTTTGCAGTATAAATTTAAGACTAAAATTTAGATTTTGCAATGACAAACGAAAGAAAAGTTAGTGAATTGGGGTATGAAGACCAATACAATTCTTTATCCAGAGAAGATAAAGTAAGAGTACGCGACGAGTTTATGAGGATAACAGGCTTATCCTACCCTACTTTTTATAACAAGATGAAAAATGGATTTCGCCCTATAGAGGAAAAAGTCTTTATAGAGATTTTAAACAATTTATCTTATGCAGAACATTGAATTTTACAATTCTCCCAAAGGAGAAGTCATAGTAAGCATCGACGGAAATGTAGGGTTTGCTCTATCTCCGAAAAATGTAGATATTGTTAATATGATGTACGATTATATTAAGACACATTACCAGGAAGCGTATGCAGCTCTTACCCGATTATACAGCGCGTCAGCTCTTAATACGATGTACTATAAGTACAGAATTGTTAGCCGTTTTGCACGATGCAACTTTGGCGAATACGACTGTGCTTATCCGGATATCGACACAGATGTTATATTTCACCATGAAGAAGTACATTGTCCTCTTCGCGGTACTGGCGATTGCCAACTGGAGGACATCGTTTGCAAGCCCAATGTGACACTTCCTCTTACAGCCCAACAGATGAAGGTATTCCGGCTATATTCACAAGGATTGTCAACCTCTGATATTGCCGATGTCATGCATTTGTCTGTTCACACTATAGACCGCCATCGTTGCGATATCTTTCAGAAACTTAATATTCACTCTATCCCCGAACTTATTCTGTATAGTTCCCGGAATAATATTAAATGATATGTTTACCACACAGATTTTTGAAGCTGCCATCAATGAATGTGGCTATCACCTGTATCGTCTGTACTACACAGATGTATCAAGGCAAGTGCGTAAGGCAGAAGGATATATCCGTATCCGTCGCAAGAGAGTCATTAACGGTAAGGTTAAGCGCGACAAGTACCGTATTAAAGTCAGATGGGACGCTACCGGATGCTGCTTTCTGGCTAAAGATAACAGTCGCCAGCCCAGATATGATCTTCCGCTGCAAACCATATACTACAATCAGGAACGGGAAAAATTCAAGCTATGTATGTAGACACTGATTTATCCGGACGATATTCCATTATGGAACTTAACGATGAACAGCTCAGAATTATCACAGATGCACTTGTCCGGTTTGCATGCTGCCCGTCAAAACAGAAATCACAACGGAACCAGGCTAAACATATAGCCTTAAAACTAACAGAACAACATGATTACACTCAATTTACAGATCAACAGAATGCTAGTTAAGCCTTTGTTGGAAAATACTCTGAAAGAGAATTACCCGTTTAACATTACCATTAATAATAAACGAGAAATAGACAACGGCTGTGTTATGCAGCATGTCACTGTTGATTTTGACGAAAAAAACGAAGAACTCTTTAATGAAACTATTTCCGCAATTATTAATAAGTCCATAAAATGAAAGAAAACGATTTTTCAAAATTCCGTTTACCTGACGATTCTTCCGGAGAATGGATTATGTCTGTCATTCAGGATATGGGGCTGAAAGCCTATACAGAATACGAGGATAAGGTATACAAAGCTCTGGACGGACTTAAAGAAGGAAAATACTTTGATATTAACGATGTCAAAGAAGAAGACAGAGAAATGTTTATCAAGATATCCTGCCTGTACATCCGTCAGCATCCCAATGTAGTTTTCAACAACACATATACACATATAGAAAAGCAGAAGATATATGAATCAAGGGAAATGGACAGTAGCAGAAAAAAAGTTTGTTGAAGACAATGTAGGCAAGCTTACCATCGAAGAAATGGCTTCTCGCATTAACCGTTCACCGGTTGCAGTCAAGATGTATATTCTTCGCAATCGTATCGACCTGAAAGGCAAGGTACATCGAAACATTTTTCAGGAAATCCTTAAAATAAAGTTTGTCAACCCGGAATACTTCAAGCCTACACGCAATTTTTACAGAGCTGTAGGAATTACGCAGACGAGGTTCTGGGACTTATACTACGGACGTGTACAGATTACACAAAAGGAGTATATAGCAATCACATCGCACCTAGGTGTTACTCTTCAGGAAGCATTCGAGGCGCGGCAGTTAAACCTCTTTGAAGGAGAATTAAAAAATGAGTAAATTAAGTCAGACCAGTATAGATCATGTAAAGTCTTCTACCAATATTGTAGATGTCGTTTCTCTTTTCGTCCGTCTTGAACGTAAAGGTCCGGCATACATAGGACTTTGCCCTTTTCACAACGACCGACATCCGTCTATGCGCGTCGATCCGGTCAGACAGATGTACAAGTGCTTTGTGTGCGGTGCAGGAGGCGATGTGTTCGACTTTCTCATGCGTCACGAGAACTTTTCTTTCATCGAAGCAGTACGCTGGTGCGCTTCACGTGCCGGAATACAACTCGAAGAAACGGAAGAAAGCCAGGAAGAAATCAAAGCACGCAAGCATCGAGAGGCTCTGTATATCGCTATGAACGCGGCTACCGGATGGTTTCAGAATAATCTTCCGGCTGTATCTTCTTATCTTGCTGGTAGAGGATTCTCTATTACCGACGAAGTTATCAAGACATTTCGTATAGGATATGCACCTCAGGGAAACAATATACAGAAACAGCTTCAGGATGCCGGATATTCGGCCGACATACTTCAGGAAGTTAATATAATAGGGAAAGGAAAATACGGATATTACGACGTGTTTCAGGACCGTATAACATTCCCTTTTCTCGACATTCAGGGACGTAGTGTAGCATATAGCGGACGTATTGTTACGCCTAAAGAGAATACCGGAAAGTATCTCAACACTAACAATACACCCCTGTTTCAAAAAGGTAATTACCTGTTTGGCCTGTATCAGGCATACCGTTCTATCAGTAGTCAGGGTACAGCTTATCTAGTAGAAGGGCAGTTTGATGTAATGAGCCTGTATGCAGCAGGAGTTAAGAATGTAGTTGCCGGCTCCGGAACTGCACTTACCGATGCTCAGGTAAAGCTTTTATCCCGATATACCAGTAAGGTAATACTTATGTACGATGCAGATGCAGCCGGACTTAAGGCAAGCATAGCAAACTGTGAGTCTATGCTTCGGCAAGGTCTTAATGTGAGTTGCGTACGTCTGCCAGAAGGTCAGGATCCGGATAATCTTGCCCAGGAAAAGAAAGAACATACGGCTGCATGGCTAGTCAACAACACTTGTGGTTTTGTAACCTACTTCTGCAATATCTTTTTGCCGGAAACTCTCGAAGATCCGGTTTTGAAAGAAGAAAAACTTTCTATCATATCCAGACTGGTTGCCTGTGTTGAAACAGAAACACTTCGTACAGACTATATACGTACACTGGCACGCCGTTTCAACCAGGAATACGATGCGGTAGAAAGAAAGGTAAAACAGATCCGTTCCGAACTTCCGGTTGTTCAGGCTGTAGAAACCATGAAGCCAGGTGTGTACGGACTGGATATTCTTCCCGACATGGATACTGCCGGAAAAAGTATTCATGTGGCAGGCAGCTTTGATGAATTTCTCGAAAATTACGAAACAGAACCCCAGATATACTTTCACGAGTCTGTAACCATGCAGGATATACAGCTTATCCGTCGTGACTGCTCACTGCTGGATGTTAATGCCGACGATCTGGTTATATCTGCTTCAGGCGAAGAATGCGCTACCATGGCAGCTTTGTCCGAATGTTACCGCAATGGAATAACCAATATATCTGTATTGGTTCCCGGAATGACCATTGCCAGTATGACAAAGAAAAAACGCATGGCAGACGATTATATAGAAGAAGAAATAGCCGACGAAGAATGGATATTCATCAACGCTTATCTATATAAGTATAACCTGTTCATGAATCAGTATAAGCCGGTAGACCGTACTCCATATCTACAGCGATGCGCCGAAATGATAGCCTGTACTGACGAGTCTGTACGTATTGTGAACTTCAGCAAGTTCACACTATGGATGGAGCTTACCAAGACAGAGCTTAATGTTTTTCTGAAGCCTTATCTGGCAAAGAGAAAATCACGTGTAGCCATAAATGCGCAGCGCGACGACAGTTCAGAAGAATACTACGATCCGGATGTAGTACCCGATTACGTAGAAGATAATCCGGTATATAAAAAGATGATGGACGATTACCAGTTTTATCCCCGTCTGAACAAGAACGGAGAACCGGTAGGATACATCTTTACCAACAACCGCCAGGGCGGTACATTGGTGGGCGATTTTTTTATGGAACCTCTTATTCACATCGTGAGCGACAAGGACGATGAAAATAAGCGTATCGTAAAGATCAACCGCCGTTATTACAAGAAGCCTATCTATCTGGAAGCTCCCAGTAAGTGTTTTTTGAAAAAGAGCACTATCGAAGAACGTCTTATCATGCTGGAAGCAGTGAATTTCAGTAATGGAGAAGAAAAGCACTGGACCAAGATACGCGAGTGGATGTCGAGAAATTATACATCATGCCGCGAGGTACGTACCTATGGCAACCAGCAGCCTGACGGTTTCAGCCGCGACCAGTCAACGATGTTTTTTGCCTTTGCCAACGGAATATATCACCAGCAGGAAGGCGTTTGGCGGTTTGATCCGGTGAACGAACTGGGAGTAGTAGAGCACCAGAATGAAAACTGGTATCTGCCTGCCTTTTCATCGCTATACATCAATAGCGACATGAAAGACAAGTACGAAACCATTTCCAGCCTGATGTATCGTGAAATTCCTGCCGAGAAGCAATGTTCTTTCGAAAAGTGGGCCGACCTGATGAACCGTGTATATTCACTTAACGATAATGGCAAGTGGGCTATAATCTTTGCCGTGATGTGCGCATTTCGAAGTAACATTCACTGCATAGACCGTCTGTTTACAGCCCCCTTTTTTATGGGACCTATGTCTTCGGGTAAGACACAGATTGCGATATCTATCCGTTCGCTGTTTATTTCTCCCAAAGTACCGATTTTTAACCTTAACATTGGTACAGATGCAGCTATGTCTACACTTATGAGCACTTTTCGCGACGTACCGGTAGTGCTCGACGAGTACAACAACAAGGATATTTCCGATGTAAAGTTTCAGGCCTTGAAAGGAATTGTATACGATGGTGACGGCCGTCAGAAACGCAAGGGAACTTCGGGCAAGGAAATTGAGAACGATAAGGTTTTTACACCTGTTATCATTTGCGGCCAGGAAACACCTCAGCGCGACGATAATGCACTGATGTCACGTATTATAGTATGTGAAGTACCTAAGCCTGCCCGTCAGCGCACCCCTGAAGAACATGCTATATTCGACGAATTGAAAGCTATTGAAGAACAAGGCTTATGCAATGTGCTTGCCCAGATCCTTCAGCTTCGCACGCTTGTCATGGATCATTTCAGAGAATTGAAACAGGAATGCTACAAGGAGCTGAAAGAACAGATGATGGCTCATGGAGAAATAGACCGACTCATGAAAACTGCTTCTCTGTTTCTTGCTACCTGCAAGATGATCGAGCAGCACACAGAATTGAAGCTGCCCTTTACCTATGCCGAGTTCTTCCAGATAGCATGCAACAAGATACAGTTTCAGGCAGATCTTATCAGCCGTACGGATAAGCTGGCAACCTTCTTCAAGGCTATGGATGTGATGATTGATACCAAGGCTATCATTACCGGCCGAGATTTTGATTTCGATTATCCTACAAGCCTTACACTTGTCGGCCCTGGAAAGACTTCTGTTCCCCGCCCTGTTCCTGAAGGAACCTGCGTAATGTACATACGTCTGTCTGTCATTTACGCACAGTTCGACCGTTCATCATTCAATCGTGAACAGTCTTCACAATCTACCATCGAGCAGAACCTTCGAAGCAACTCATGTTACATAGGTCCGGTATCGGCACGTCGTTTTACCTGGCAGGAATCCGTAGAAGTGCCTGTCGGCGAACTGGAGAACTCAGGAAAGGATTTGCCCCCGGAATATACTGTAATGGGCAACGATTCGAAGATGGTACGAAGCATGAAGCGTTTTTCCAAAAACACGAGTTGCATTGCCTTGAATTACGATGTTCTCAGTACCATGTATGGCATAGACTTGAAACGGAACATAGAGTCATCCGATACCGAGAATAAAGCAGATTCCAATAACGAAAAACAAGAATTACCATTTTAACACACAGCAATATGATTACAGATAATCCATTAAAAAGTAAGATTGATTTAGAAAAGAATCCCAAAGGGACAGAGTTAAAAGTAGCCTTACAGCGCGAACGCGAAAAAAGCGGTCGCTATGTATCCATACCAGGCGACAAGAGTCACACAAAGATTTTTGTCCGTGACGGAGAAGATCCAGAAAAACGGATTTTGTCTTTCATCAAAAAGATTAATAACAGAACTACAATGTGGAATTAGATATGATAAATTTACTATATATAGATCTTTTCTGCGGTGCTGGTGGAACCAGTACCGGTGTAGAAAATGCACGTTATAATGGAGAACAATGCGCCAAGGTGATAGCCTGTGTTAATCACGACGCAAATGCTATTGCCAGTCACGCAGCTAATCATCCGGATGCATTACACTTTACAGAAGATATTAGAACACTTGAACTTTCACCTTTGATATCTCATGTAAAAAGAATGAAAAATATTTATCCTGAAGCTCTTATTGTTTTATGGGCTAGTCTTGAATGTACAAACTTTAGCAAGGCAAAAGGAGGACAGCCTAGAGATGCAGATAGCCGGACGCTGGCTGAACATCTTTTTCGTTATATAGAATCTATTAACCCTGATTATATTCAAATAGAAAATGTAGAAGAGTTTATGTCATGGGGTGACATGGACGAAAAAGGACATCCTATTAGTAAAGACAAAGGAAGATGTTATGAGAAATGGAAAAGAACAGTTAAACGTTACGGATACGACTTTGACTGGCGAATTTTAAATGCGGCCGATTATGGTGCTTATACTACTAGAAAGCGTTTTTTTGGAATTTTTGCTAAGCGCGGTTTGCCTATAATATTTCCTGAACCTACTCACTGCAAAGAAGGAAAATGTGATATGTTTGGAAAACTGGAAAAGTGGAAACCAGTTAAGGAAGTGTTGGACTTTTCAGACGAAGGAGAAAGTATATTTTGCCGTAAAAAGCCGTTGGCTGAAAAGACTCTTGAACGCATTTATGCCGGACTGATTAAGTTTGTTGCTGGTGGAAAAGATGCCTTTATTGTAAAGTACAACTCTATGAGCCAATCTGGGAAATATCAGGCTCCCAGTGTAGACGAACCATGTCCGGTTGTTGCTACGCAAGGAAGACTTGCATTAGCTAAAGTAAACTTTCTTTCTAAGCAATTTGGCGGCCTGCCAGATAGTAAGAACATCTCTGTAGAAGGTCCTGCCGGAACAATAACCTGCAAAGATCATCATGCTTTTGTGTCTGCCTATTACGGAAACGGCAACAATCATTCTGTAGATCAGCCTGCACCTACGGTTACGACTAAGGACAGACTAGCATTGATAAATTCTGTTTTTATAGATAATCAATATGGAACAGGAAAGCCTACATCAATAGAAAAGCCGGTTGGTACAGTAACTACAGTACCAAAGTTCAATATGGTAAGTTGCAAACCGTGGATAATGAATACAGCTTTCTCAAACATCGGAAGCAGCATCGAGCAACCTTCTCAGACAATTACAGCAAACCGGAAATGGCATTACCTTATGAATCCGCAGTTTGCCAGTGCTGGAGGTTCTGTAAACAATCCTTGTTTCACGCTTATAGCCCGGATGGACAAAATGCCGCCTTATCTGGTAGAAGTTGAAGGAGGTATCGGCATACAGGTTACACCTGATGACAGTCCGATGACAATTAAGATTAAGGAGTTTATGGCTTTGTATGGTATCATCGACATCAAGATGCGTATGCTACGGATTGCTGAATTGAAAAAGATTATGGGTTTTCCGGAAGACTATGTCTTGATCGGCCCGCAATCGGACCAGAAGAAGTTCATCGGTAATGCCGTGGAGGTGAATATGGCACGTGTTCTTTGTGAGGCTATCTGTAAGGAGATTATAAGAAAAAGAAAAGTTGCGTGGTATGGGAAAACAGGAAAGCGTGAGCGATTTTTATCAGTATGCAAAAGATTTGGCCAAGGCTGAAAGGGAACTGAAGGTTGAGCGATGGGTTGAAGTCACTCTTTATTACGGATATGCAGATAAACAAGTAAGTCTTTATCACTACAACCTTCCCCGTGAAATGTATTTCCGCTACCAATGGGTGATTAGATGGAGGATGGCGAAATTGCAGTGTCAATATCCCAAACAGATTATTGGTATAAGTCTGTATCACTATGATAAGCGTTCAGGAGAATCGATGGAACTTAATAGTTGTCTGTCTAAACTGATTTCTGCAAAAGCCCAGATAACAAAAGCAGAACGAAAGATGAATGAGTACATCGAGCACAATCATCAGAACAACCTGTTCTTTGACGAAGACACGGACGAGGAACTGATTAAGTACCGGAGAAAACTGGAACGCAAGAAAATTGAGTGTGAAGAGTGTGAGAAACGATTAGAACAACTTGTAGAAAAAAGGAGGAGAGAAAATGGCTAACATTGTTAAATTGACAGGATGCAAGGAAGTTTCACATGATATATATGCTTACTTCACTTGTGATGCTGAAAAAGCATTGAAAGCTTTGGAACTTGAGATACCGTGTACTGGAGCAAATAGCACTGGAGCATACAACATTTACTTTAATGATGTGGGAGAAATTATCTGTGAGTACATGACGTTCTGTGTTACACGTGAGTTTAAGAAAGTTTCATCCACACAGGATGCTGTTGAATGGATGGATAAGAAAATGAATGGAAATGAGTAAAACGAAATTGTATTACCTGTTCCTAGCAGTCATGTGGTGGCTGCTTGAATAGGTGGAAAGAAAAATGTGGAGGAATAAATATGAACAGAACAATTAAATTTAGAGCAAAAAAAACTGATGATAGATCTTGGGCTTATGTTAGCCTGATTGTATGTGATAACTACTGCATAATAGATAACGGTAACGAGGCTTATGCTGAGCAGGAATATAGATTTAGGGAGGATACTCATTTTTTTAGAATTGCTGGTGCAATGTGTGATAAAACAACTATCTGCCAGTTTACCGGATTATATGCTAAAAGCGGAAAAGAAATATATGAAGGTGATCTATTAAAAATAACTGAAGGTTCTGTAATTTGTATCTGTGTAGTAACATGGAATGAAGAAATTGGAGCGTGGAGTTTAAAGCTGAGAGGACATACAGAAACCGGAGAAAGGCCTTTAGGAAAATGGTTGTGCGATAATGATTATGATATAAAAGTAGTTGGTAACATTTTTGATAATAAAGAGATATTGGAATATGAGTAAGAAAGAAGAATTAGCAAAAATATTTGCTTCAGGAAGTAATGTTCCAACCTTAAAAATTTTGAGAGAGCTTTCATTTATTGAAGGTTGGGATGCATGCATGGAACATCTTGCTTCATTGCCGTTGGATGAAGCTGCAAACGAAATAGTATATTGGCGGACAAATGGTTCGGAAAGATATTGTAAATCAAAGGAGGATAGAATATGAGTAGTAAAACACAGCAGCCAAATAGCGAAAGCAAAATAATAGAGCTTGATACTGTTCTTGAATATAAGGATGGTGAGGTATTCATCAACAAGATGAATACAAACGAAATGCCGGCAACACTGACATTTGCTCTTGTTTTATCATTAAATAAAACCATTGTTGAATATTATAAATCACGAAATAAGAAATGAACCTGAACGAACTAAAAGATATAGCCTACCAGTGCGCAGTTGCGCACGGTTGGCACAAGGAATCATTAACAGATGATCATTGGCTTTGCCTGGTTATTTCCGAGCTGATGGAAGCAGTAGAAGCCGACCGGAAAAATAAGCATGCAGATGTAGAACTATTTAATTACATCATTGATGATAACCTTCGGGAAAAACATTTGTATGGTAGTGAATATGAATTGTCTTATGTACAAGTCTTCGAAAATTACATTAAAGACAGCGTAGAAGATGAACTTGCAGATGCATGTATCCGACTGTTAGATTATGCAGGACTAAAAGGTTACGATCTGGATAATTACGACTACGAGGGAAGCGATACAGAAGATTATTCTGATATGACGTTTACCGAGGCTGTTTTTTGTATTGTAAAATACATTACAGACAATTTTTATAAGCCGGACGAACTGCTGAATGAAATCTTTGCTTTCAGTGCTTCTATTAAAGTAAATATTATGTGGCATATCCAGGAGAAAATGAAATACAACCAATTAAGGAGCTACAAACATGGAAACAAAGCATATTGAAATAAAACCTTTAGATTTTGTAAGACCAAAAGGTAAATATTCAGATGGTTTGAATATAACTATATCTTCAAGTGGTATTTCTTCTCAAATTGTAGAAGGTAATTCTTATCCTGACAGATATGTCGGATTAGTAACAGAAGTATCGAGTGATGGATCATGTTCTGTAGAATGGTTAGGTGAAGGAAACAAATATTTGCATAACGCATGGTGGAGCCAGGAAGAACTTGTAATAGAAGATTCACTACCTAATTTGCTTGCAAGAGAAATGGTTCATCCATTTGGTAATAATGCTGATCAAGTCGATAACTATTATCCTAGAAAATAAATTTAAAAGCTATGAAAAAAATAATGTTCAATGACAAATACGGTTTAACAAAAGCTGTATTGGAAGAGGGAAAGACACAGACTAGAAGAATTATTCAAGCAAATAATCTTTTTAATACTGACAAAATAGAAGATTATATAGTTTTTGATAATGAAATTCAAATAATAGCAAATAACGGTGAAAGTCTTATTACGATTAAGTCAAATTACAATATTGGAGAAACTGTAGCGATAGCACAAACTTATAAAGAATGCGGAGGTTTTATGGAGGATGGTACTCCACGATGGGATTACATATCATGTATTGTCGGGGGTAAAAATGCAGGTTGGAGCAACAAGATGTTTGTAAAACCTGAACTTATGCCACATCAAATCTGCATTACCAACGTAAGAATTGAACGTTTGCAGGATATATCGGATGAAGATTGTTTAGCTGAAGGAATTATCAAGAAATGGCATACTCCAGCAGGCAGGAACTATTTTTACATACCAAATGTTGAAGTAAAATCAACAAAAGATGTATATAATACGCCACAAGAAGCTTATTCCGTATTAATTGATAAGATCGGGAAGAAAGGTGATTGGGATAGCAATCCTTATGTGTTTGTTTATGATTTCAAGCTTAAAAAATAAGTAAAATTATGGAAACAAAGCATATTGAAAAGAAAACCGTTACACGATATAAGTTTGATATCTCCCTTGCAAAAAAGATACAGAACAAAGAAATTGAAGGAAAGATTGTGACACGCGACGGACGTAATGTAAGGATCCTGTGCTTTGACAGAAATTCGATAGACTGTATTGTAGTGCTTATTGATAACAAAAGCTGGGAAATGATAGAATCTTATACTTCAGACGGTGCTCTTTACGATTTAGGCCTAGAAAGCCCGCTCGATCTGTTTATAGAAAGAAGTATTAACTGCTAGTTCTTATTCGGATAAAACAGAAGATAAATAAGAAATAAACACTTTTCTTCGCAAATACCTTGTATTAGACTAAAATTTATACTACATTTGCGATACCTAACATTACGACATCGGCAAGCGGAAGCCTGCCATACATAATTTCATAGCAGGCATTTTTTATGTCTTGTATTATCGTAGCCATGCGTGGCTAAATATATAACGGCTTTGTACCCCCGTGTGGAGTGTTAATGCACCCACAGCCCTTGTCGGTGTTAGGTAACGGGAAAGGCAAAGCCGTTTTCTTTTGCCTGTAATGCCAAAATACCTAATAGACAATGGCAACAATTACATTAAACAAAACAAAGTCCAGCACCATACAGCAATGGCTGGATAGCGAGAACAGTATTATTACCTCTATCATGGAGGAATCCGTATCAAACCGACAGACACTTCTTCTGTCAAACGCTATGCTGGCGTTTTCCGTTATGGTATGCTCTGCATTTCTTCACTGGGCAGCTGCATTGATTTGCCTTATTTGGTTTGTCCTCTCACTTTTTATGTGCCGGAAAGGAGGTTTGCGATGAAAATACAGGGAGTCAGACTAACAGACCGTGCGCTGGGGCTGATACACACTTTACAGGAAAACAACAATGCCAGTATCGAGTGCATTGCCGAAGGTATCTATGAAATCGAAGAAATAGTATTAAACCGTGAGGCTGACGCAAGCAACGACGATCGTCTTATCATGATGCAGACACTTCGCGATATCCGTCACCTTCTCGACGAACTGAAGGTTATTCCAGGATATAGTTATTAGCCGTCCGGATGGTGTATACATTCATTTTCCCGACAAGGTTCCGCAACCGTGCTGCTGTCCGGTATTCACGTCGGGAAAATGGCGAGTCATTTATCGAAAACATACACTAAAATTATACGAAAGTATACTTAAGAAGGGATATAGTAAACTTGCTTTATTATATCCCTTCTTTCTTATGTAAAAATCCCCCGAACCCCCTGAATTAAAAGATTTGCAGACACGCGTAATTTTGCACGCAGAATTTTGCGAAAAATGCGACCAACAGACCAACAGACCAACATTTCAAAAAACGGCAAATACAGCATAAAACCATAACACGCTGATATATAGATATATATATTATTTTATTAAAGTATATATATATAAAAAAGTTGTTGGTCGCTGTTGGTCGCTGTTGGTCCGTGTTGGTCGCTGTTGGTCGGAGTGTTGGTCCGGATATTTCGAATGTTGGTCTGCTCGGACCAACAAAATACCCCGTTTTTTGGGCTTTGTTGGTCGTGTTGGACGCCGACCAACAGCAAAAGAATATTTAGTAAACTTTGTTTTGTCGCTGAAAATCACTAACTTTGCTTATATCAAATCACGCTTTGTTGGTCTGTTGGTCTGTTGGTCGCAAAAAATTAGAAAAGCAAGGCAAAAAATTTTTTTTTATGATAACCACATCTATTACTTTAACCCCATATCTTGCCGAATATCTCCGCGGAAAGTATGCATCCGGATCGGATAATGTTGTAAACATACCCGATTCTTCGGACTTGTATCACGTAATCTGGAACTACATGTCGCGCCGCCCTTCAGACGTGGCCGAAACATCCGGAAATATTACGATTGCTCTTCCCTGCCGGCGCGAAGGAAAGGATCCTGCTATATACAATTATCTATCTGAACGTGCAGTGCGCTGCGTAGACAAGGCAGTTCGCCGTGAGTTCAATCAGGAGCTTCACTCCTTTCTGCTGGAAAACGATCAGCGCGGACACCTGTTCGATAACATTGATGTAGTGCTTCAGTTCATCAACATGTATCGCCTGGAAAGTATTACCGAAGATGCCTTGCTGAAAAATTTCTACCGCTGGCGGGAAAACCTGCGCAAGCGGAAAGCACGTCGCGAACGGAAGAAGGGATTGATTGGTATTTTATAGCGTTAAAGAAATTTAAAAACTATCCGACAAAGTGTATCTATTTGTCCATTTTCAGTGGTAAATATGGCTTAACATGTCGGTGTAATGGCGAATTATTTAATAGTCAGTTTGTTATGAGTAAAAAAAATAAAGAATTTTCTATTGTCATACGGTTTATTCCGGTAAACCGTATGCAACAGGAAGAATACACATTTCTTTCCGAAGAATTTGACTTCTCTCCTTCCGCTTCATCCGATTCAGGAGGTACGATTTTTCTGTGCGACATGGAGCGTGTAGTTTCCCGTCCCGAAAAAGAGGTTCTCAAAGAGTTTAATATATTGCGTTCTGGCATTTTGGTATTCCGCGACACCAGCGGAAATATGTATCAGGTAGGTACTTCCGACATTCCGGCACGCGTTATGCTTTCGCCCAACCTCAATTCGGCACAGCTTGTCGTAAAATGTTCTATGCTTCAGTCACCTCTGGTATAGTCCTATATATTATAATAATGTATATCTACATTTGCTTAAAACAAATAGCAAATGAAACAGTCACAGAAAGATCTTCAGCAGCTCTTGCTTTCGCGCCAGTTGATGTTTATAACCGCAGAAGGATATGCTTCTGCGGTTGCCGAAGCGTTCAGCGACGAATGCAAGGATGCCGATAAAAGCATACTTTACCATGATCTGTCAAAAAACATGTGTGAGCAGATGTCGCTTCAGGTTTCCGAAGACAATCCGGTGAACTTTACTACCGAATACACTTCCGAAGAAATTCCTGAAGGGACACTGGCTTACTATCCTGTTTTCGGAATTATCACTTCAGACAGTTCATGGCGTTTTTCTTCCAAGAGGTTCGAAAAAGAACTTCTGGACTCTGAAAGCAATCCTAATATTTCAGCACACTTTCTTCATATTTCTTCGCCTGGTGGAGAAGCGTTCTATCTCGATCGCTTATCACAGACCATGAGTGATTTGACAAAGCCGGTGGTTGCATACGTTGAGAAGACGTGTGCTTCTGCCGCATATCTGATAGCATGCCACGCCGACAAGGTGATGGCTGCTACTGGATATGATAAAATAGGATCTATAGGTACTGTCGCGCAGATGTATGACGATACTGCCTGGATGGAAAAATACGGATATAAGATACAAACTTACCGGGCTACTGCATCCGACCTTAAGAATAAGGTTATGGACGATGCTGTTTCCGGCAAAGGTGAAGAATATATTAAAAGATTTCTGAACCCGCTGAACGATATGTTTATCCGGGAAGTGAGAAATAACCGACCGATGCTTGCCGAAGCTAAGGCAGAAGATCCCGTTTTACGTGGAGAAATCTACTTTACGCCCGAAGCTGTTCAGGTAGGTCTGATAGACAAGCAGGCTACTTTTGCTGAAGCTGTAGCCGAAACTCAGTTGCTTGTAAAAGAAAAAGACATTCAGCGCACAAAAAATCAATTAATAAGTATCATTCTCTAAATTATTCAGTTATGAATTTCAAGGAAAAAGTTCAAAAGGTATTTCAGAAGTTGGGTTGGACCGCAACTAAGGAATCCATGGATGCAATGACTGCGGAAAAATGGCAAGAATTTTTCAATGCATACAAAGAAGAATTTTCTGCCGAATTTAAAGCAGACATGGAGGCTTACACTAAAGAACAAGCCAACTTGCCAGGTCAGAAAGAAATCACAGAAGCATACAATATAATGAAAGGTATTATATGCCCTGACAAATCTTCTGCTACCGGCGAACAGCAAAAAGCTCAGCCTGCTTCTCAGGAGCAGCCTACAGGAAAGCAGGTGCTTGATATGGCTATGGCTATTCAGGCAACTATGTCGGCAATGGCAAAAAATGCAGCTCCCGACGTTCCGGCTGCAACAGTTTCTACTGCCGGATCCATTGGCTTTGTCGGAAACGCACCGGAAGAGAAATTCCTCTATGGTATCGACAATCCGTTCTTTTCAATGGAAAAGCCCTGGAACCAGGTAGGCAAACCGGGATTCTCTTTACCAAGTGACAAAAAAACGGCTGCTGCCTTCGCTGCCGAAGTAGAATCTTTCTCTGCAAGTCTGCAAGATCGTTACAGCTATCTTCAGAAGCACAATCAGCTTAACGCTGAAAAGCTGGCAGCCGGAGAATTTACTACCGACTATTCTCAGGTTACATCCATGAAGGGAGGCGATCAGTATCTTATCCGCCGACAGGATGCTATTATCGCACGCGTACTGTCTATCCGTCAGCTTACGCAGTATTTCCCCGTCCGTTACGGTATTCAGGACCGTGATGTAATTTTCAATGCCTTCTTCGGTGAAACTTCACAGGCTTATCAGACTGGAGAAGTCTACAAAGGAGATATGGAAATTGCACCGGAAATGGGTTACGTAGACGATGCCATGATCAAGATGAAGTTCGGTCCTATGAAGGAACTTGAACGCATGTATATCGGCTACCTGAACCGTGAAGGTTCCGATCCTATCAAGTGGTCTATGATTGAGTTTGCCGTAATGGGAGCTTTGGAAACTGCTCAGCGCGAACAGAACATGCGCCGTATGCGCGGTATTTATGTAAAACCTGAAACAGGTGTTGCCGGTTCTTATCTCAATGCCGGTACTGGTGTACTGTACACGCTTATCCGTCTGGCTCATGAAAACAAGCTGCTGCTGACTGATACTATCACCGCTTACGACGAAGCTACCATGCTCGATACCGTTCAGAACTTCCACTCTCAGATTTTGGCTAAGGTATCAGAAGACATGAGCCTCGAAAATCATGTAATGTACCTGAACGAAAATCATAAGCAGTGGTGGATTGCTTGTATTCGTGAGAAGTATGGCAATCAGCAGGACTTTACCGGACCTGGAAGCTATATGAATGTCATTCCGGATACTGACATGCGCATTATCTGGCTGCCTTATCTGGGACAGTTGCCGTTCATGATGATTCAGGAGCCGGGTAACATTCAGTTCCTCGAAAATCTGCCTGGCGAAATGATGGCTATTCAGACAGAAATGCAGATGGAAATGGTTCGTGCATGGTCTGTATGGAAAGAAGGATGTTCTCCTGCCTTCTGTGGAAAGAACTTTACTTCGGCTGATAAGCTGAAAGAAAACGACTATCAGTTCCAGCAGATCTTTATGGTGAAACCTTCTGTCAAGCTGGATGCTGATGCAGTTACAGCTGATGCTTCAAAAGGATTCTGGTTTGTTACCGGAACAAATACCGGAACAAAGGATCTTACCAGCATCGACAAAGCCAAGAAAGGTGTTGCCTACATTATCGAATGTGGTGATACCACCAACGTTACCAGCGTACAGAAGTCCGGTAACTTCGATTCCATCGAAAGCGCATGGACTCCTACTGCAGTTGGCGATTACATTATGGTTAAGCTTGACAGTAAGAACAAGTTCATCGAGCTTGAAAGATGTGTCGGAGGTACACGTACAATCAATGTTAAGGCACAGCCTAATGTTCCGGGTGCAAGATAAATCATTTTACTAACAGGAAGGGGCATAAAGGCCCCTTCATAATATTGATAAGACATGAAATCATTTTCGTATAAAACGTTTTTCTTCCATCTCTTGCTGTTTGCTCTTGTGGTAGGCATTAGCATGTATTTCGATAATGGTATGCAGGCTGCCGGATTGTGCCTGGCTGCTACTAACATGATGTCTATCGGAGATATGGACGATGTTTCCGACCGCGACACACACGGATCTAACATTGCATATCAGATTTACCTGATCAGCATCGAACAGGTAGACAATTCCAAGCCGTTCCCTGCTCCGAATGCTAACCGTGAAGTCGGTCAGATCCCGATGAAATCGGGTGAATACATGAAGTATTTTGCTTGCCATACGATACCTACATTTATGGGTAACGGAGAAAAAGGTGATATCACTACTTCAGGAACCAACCAGTTTGTAGCTGTTATGGGTGGTCAGCGCGACAAGCTGCTGTCATTCATCGAACAGTATGCCGGAGGTAAGTTTGTTATACTGTTCAAGGAAATCGAACAGACTCAGTGGTATATCCTGGGTTCTTACGACAGACCGATGATTCTTCAGACATTTGAGAATAAGAATGATGCCGACGGACGGTATGCAACATTCACTTTCCAGCGTACATCTATCGACCAGTACAACAAGTATACCGGTGCTATCGTACGTGCTCCGGCTACCGAAAACGCACAGGATGCTACCGATCTGAAGATTGTTGCCGGTCAGGATCTGTATTCTATTCCAGACTGTACTTCCAGTGCAAAAACCATTGCAACTGTTTCCGGCCTTGCAGCTAACGATAAGGGACGCTACATTACCCTGATGGGAGAAGGTGTAGAATATCCTGCCACTATCGAAGAAAACACAGTATTCGTTCTGGAAGACGGTGCTACATGGACTGCCCGTGCCGGAAGCCGTATTACATTCCGTGTAATGGATACCGACACACTGGTAGAAATTGCCGGTTCACGCGTACAGACAGTAGGATAATTTTCTCTCATGGTGAAGCATAGTTAAATAGCTATGCTTCACTAAAATACATTTACACTATGAAGTATTTATTTAATGAAAAGATAACGCATTACAACCGTTTGAAAAGCGATGACAAACATGCACAGAAAGATCTTTCCTTGCTTCTGGAATTACAGCCAAAGCTGAAGATTAATCCGTCGTGGGTACGCTTTCCCGAACGGTACGCAAAACAAATTCTTTACCTGCTTCTCGATTATGCTTCTGCCGAAGATATTCTGAAAAACAGAAACGGTAAGCAGCCGGAGAAAAAGAATGATCCGGATAAGGAGCTGAAAGAAACACAAGCCGAGCTGGAAGAAACAAAAGATACTCTTGAAGATGTACAGATCGAACTGGAAGAAACCAAAGAAGCCCTTCAGGAAGCACAGCTTCAGGCGGATGAAGCCGAAGAACGTGCAAGTGAAGCGAAAGCCAGATTGGAAGCCGAGAAAAAAAAAGGCAAGTAAGGAAAAAACAGAAGCATGAAGAATATCCGGATATCGACTGGGATAATCTGGCAGACGAAAATGTACAGCTGGCTACCATCATATACAATGACCGTATCGTGTCATGGAAGCAGATGAAAGCCATTTCCGAAAAAATGGACCGTAACGAGTGTACTGCTTCCGATATTTTCACCATGGTACGTCTGCGCATACGGAATCTTCAGGCATTCAAAGAGCTACAGTCATACAATGATACCGGCACGTTCCGTTACCAGCATCCGCTAGTTGAAGGTAAGAGTGAGCGTGCCGAACTTATTAAGCTTCTGCAACAGGATCCGCAGGAGTTCTTGAAAAAACACCGTAATTGCCTTGATTCTATCCGACGCTACGAGTCTTATCTTCGCAATCCTGAACGCCAGAACCGAAAAGAAAAAGACCGGAAACTGTTGCAAAAATACATGCTGCGCGACACGTTGTTTAAAGAAATAATCAGTAACAGCCATGAACGAAAAGAATAAAATGCTTGCCGTATCTGCATCGCTAGACAACAAGTATGTGGCAAAAGTAAAGAGTTATGCCACACTGGGCTACAGTCGCGAACGCATTTGCCGGCTGATCGGACTTACACGCCGTGAAACTACTGTACTGCGCATCCGCCTCACTCTCCCCGGCGATGAATACTACGAAGCATACGAAGCCGGAATTGCAGCCGGTGAAATGAATATAGACTCCGAGCTTGCCAAACAAGCTGAAAACGGAGATATAGATGCTATCGAATTGCTGGAAGAAAGAAAAAATGAAAGATACTTTAAAGACCTACGTAAAGAACTCTTTGGAATATGATTGAATTGAATAAAATATACAATGAGGACTGTTTGGAAGGAATAAAACGTATTCCTAATAATTCGGTAGATTGCATTCTAACAGATCCGCCATACCTTTATCTTAAAAATCAGAAGTTAGACAGACCTTTTGATGAACAAGCATTTTTCTCTGAATGCAAAAGAGTTCTGAAAAAAGATTCATTTATTGTTCTTTTTGGAAGGGGAACTTCTTTTTATCGGTGGAATTGTATTCTTTCCGATATAGGGTTTACATTTAAAGAAGAGATTGTTTGGAATAAAGGGTATTGTACGTCTCCTTTAATGAATATACATAGAGTGCATGAAACAATATCTATTCATACAAATGGAAGTGCGTCTATAAACAAAGTGAAGATACCTTATTTAGAGATGAAAAAATACGATATAACTTCTATATTACAAGACATTAATAGGTTAAGAAGCGTTTTCACGCAAAGCAAAAGTCTTAAAGCGGTAGAAGATTTTTTAAAAAATAATATCGAATCTATTGATTCTATTCAGGAGCCAAATAATTTGTCTGTTTCAAGCGATATTAGAAAAACAGACAGATGCGTTTCTGTAATAAAATCAATGAATAACGGAATGAATGAAAAGTCTATAATTCGCACAGATAGAGTAGATTGTAACAATTTTACAAAATTTGGTGTAAATACAGATAATAGAAAAACTGGAGATAGATGCGTAAATGTAGTACAGTCTATGGAATATGGAATGAATGAAAAGTCAATCATAAAAGAAAGTAGAAATCATTATAAAGCAATTCATCCCACAGAAAAGCCTGTCCGCTTACTTGAACGATTGCTAAATCTTGTATGTAATGAAGGTTGCACGGTATTAGACCCATTTAGCGGTTCTGCAAGTACAGCTATTGCCTGCATTAATACCAACAGAAATTATATAGGGTTTGAATTAGACAAAGAATATTACGATTTATCAATAACAAGAATAAATAATGTAATGTATGACCGTTCTCGAAAGACTAGATAAAATTCATCCTGACCTGATATCCTCTTTTCTGGCAGACGGAAAAAGTGCAGGTATACCTGCCGACGTGCAGCTGTTCCTGAAACAGATTCAGTGGGCTGCCGAGATATTCGAATACGAACCGAATATCACACGTGCCAGCAAGAAGTTGCGTCTTCGCATCAATGCCGAGCAACATATCGCGCTTGAAGAACGTACGTGCAAGGAAAGAATATACCAGGCTATCAATTACTTCAATGTAGACAATACGGTTTCCGAGAAAATATGGGAAAACCATTATGCCGATAAATTTGAATCCATCGCTCAGCTTTGCGCGGCAAAAGGAGATTTAAAGACGATGGCCATGTGCATGGAAAAAGCAAGCGAACACCGTACACGTGCCGCACAGATTGCCGAAGCTGCTACCAACCTAGGAATTACGTTTCTGATTGATCCGTGCGTTCGTCCGGAAGATATGGGACTGGAAACCAAATCGCTCAAAGAGATTGCACGCAAGCATAATGAAGGATTCTATATTCAGCTTATCGACGGATTGCCGATTGATAAAAAAGAGAAAAAACGTCTGCTACGTGATGCTGATATACAGGATGCCGAACTTGTTAATGAAGAATAATATGCAGGATAATGATATAACACAAGATAAGTTCTCTCTTGAAGTAGAACGTATATACATGAACTCCATGCAGGTAATGGCTAACCTGATTGATCCGAACAAGCTTATCGTAGAAGCAGCCCGTGCTTCCGGTAAGACTTCCGAAGTCACAGTTAACCGTATCGTGCGTGTAGCAGATTCCATGCCCTCCGAACTTTCTTTCCTGGCACACCGCACTTATGTTGCCCTGTTGACTAATATCTGGCCTAATATTCAGGCTGCATTTTCCCGCCAGGTAACAGTCAACGGGCAAACGCGGTGCATGCTGGAATATGGTATCGACTATATTGCAGGCGACGCTAAGATTCCGGATCATTTCCGACGTCCCCGCTACCCTATCTCTTACCCCAAACATAGTGTCTTGTTCCGAAACGGACACCATATTCAGCTGGTATCTTCCGATCAGCCTGATTCTGTTGCCGGCCGAAGCGGAGTACATGCCTTTGTCGAAGAAATGAAGCACAACGACGGTGAGAAGCTGAAGACACGTCTGTTCCCTTCCCTTCGTGGTTCTTCAGCCGAAATACGTAAGTCGCCCTATTACCAGGGATGGACGGGTGTATCGGATACTGCACGTGTAGATCTGAACGAAGACGACTGGTTCGAACGCTATGAGGACCAGAACAACCAGCAGTTACTTTCAGAGATTGCTACTGTTGCGCTTCATGTAAACAAGGCTGCTTATCAGCGTATGGAACTGCTGAACGCACAGAAGAATACAACCAACCTGGTTACACTGGAAAAAATCAGGATGGAAGTACAGAAGTGCGACCGTACTATTGCAAAATGGTCGGGACGTCTTGCCGACATGCGAAGAAACGCTACCTTATACATCCGTGCCAGTTCGTTTGTCAACAAGGATATTCTGGGACCTAAGTTCTTTAAAACCCAGCTTGAAACACTCGATACCGACGAGTTCCTGACGGCTATCTGTGCCGTACGTCATAAATCCGTAGTCAACAAGTTTTTCATTCACTACGAGAAAGAACGTCACCAGTTCCGCGACGGATATATCTACGAAAGCATCATGAAGTTCGACCTTAAAGACCATTTCCGTATTACAGCCCGATATCTCACCTACTACAATAAGAACGATGAACTGTATATCGGTTACGATCCGGGACACTTCTCCAGTCTTGTTGTAGGACAGAAAAAGAAGTACGGCCGTGAGTTCCGTATCCTGAAAGAATTTTTCTGCTACTACCCCGACGAACAGCCTGAACTGGCTCGCCAGGTATGGGAGTTCTTTGGTGCTGATGCAGTAAACAAGCGGATCGTTCTCTATCCGGATAGAGCCGGAAACAAAAAGCGTGAAGAGCTGGAACGTATCACTACCGACAGCCGTGCTTTAAAACGGGAACTGGAGTCGTACGGTTTTTCCGTTCAGCTGATGAACGAAGGACTGGCTACCATCTACCACTGGCAGCAGTTCAAGCTGATGGCATTACTGTTCGGCGGACAAAGCAATGCACTGCCCAGCATACTTATCGACGAGAACGAATGTCCCAACCTGTGCAGTGCCATTCCGCTTTCTCCCCGACTCACTTCAAACGGCCGTATAGAACTCGACAAGAGTTCCGAAAAAAAGATTCCGTTGCATAAGCAGGCAGGTCTTACTACACAGTTGCCTTCAGCTATGATCTATCTGCTGTACGGACTTTATTCGGATGCCGCACAAAATGAATTAAACAGTATTCCTAACAATATTATAGACAACATGAGTGTATAAAAACAGATGATTTTGCTTAATCTATGCTTTAAAAAATAGATTATAACATGCTGTTTGACATAATAATATATGTTACTCAGTTTTCATTCAGACAATAGGTTTTTCGAAAAATTTTTGAGGGATTTTTCAAGCGACGATTTTTTGCCCGCCCCGCTGGTATTTCGATGTGCGCGGCACAAACCTCAAAATCTCGGAAATATGATTTGTCCTTTACATTAGGTAGTAATACAAGTAAATTCGTGTATGAAAAGAACAGAAGAAACAGACGATTCTTTAATCATTCCGGGCACTGAAGCCATGCAGTTAGCCAGAGAGATATCCAAGTTGCCGGACGGTTACTTTACGGTAGCTTTCTACCCGTGCAGCTTGCAGAAGAACGAAGCAAGCACCAAGCTTGTAGTAAAGACCAAATGCAAATGGCGTACTCAGTTGCCGGAAGAAAAGTTCAGTGTAGACAGCGATAATCTGTTTCTCTTTACCGATGAAGAAGAGCAGCCTCGTATGTGTTATTCTATACTTATCAGATACATGGGCTTCCCACAAGACGGATATAAATTACATAAAATAGATTGGTTACAATGAGCAGTACAAAACAACATATTCAAATGCAGGGATGCCTGGGAGTATATGTCAACGATACTGATGTTATCTCCTTCCAGCTGGGCGATGGCAGCATGCTTGATGCTTTGCAAAGAGATCGTTATGTTTATCTCGATCCGGTAGCTACCGAAGGACTGGTCAGATGGATGACTGTTAAAGGATATAACATTGCTTCTCGCGGATGGAATAACCTCAAATGCGAAGAAGTAGCCAGCGATATCAAGCATAACCGATTGCTTCCGCGTCTGATCACCAAGCAGGTTAACATGCTGTATGGCATGGGACCGGCTGTATACCGTATAGGATTAGTAGACGGTAAGGTAAAAAGAAACTGGGAAGAAGTTCCCCGTATACAGGAATGGCTGGAAAGCTGGGAAGACAACGGTATGGAGCAGGGATATCGTGCGTTTGCCAAACAGAATATAAAGAACTACTACTATTTCCGCGATTTTTTTGTAAAGTGGCGCATGTCTGCCGGTAAGGGCATATTACGCAATACGCTTCCGGTTGCAGGACTTGAAGCCATGGAAAACAAAGACTGCCGTCTGGCTACCACGCTGACAGACGTGGCTTTCAATATGGTTTATTACAAAGACTTTACGGCTATTGCCGTAGGTAAGTTTGCTTACGGCATTAGCCCGTCTTTCCGTATTTACCCCAAATTCCGTGTACAGGATATCAACCAGTACCGTTATGCCGCTATTTCTCACCATCGAGAAAAAAGCATTGATAACTTCTATGGCGAAAACGAAACGCACGAAGGAACTAAGGCTTATATCAAAGGATCCAACGAAAATGCTGTTTATATCAACAGCTTTTTGCGAAACTCTCTTGCTGCCAAGATTCATATTGTTATCCCGAATGCATGGGTTTCATCAAAACAAGTTCAGATAACCAACCTGTGCAACGAAAACAAGGAACGCCAGGCAAAGGGAGAAGCATTATTACTGTATAACGGCATTGAAATCGGTACAGAATATAAGGAGTCAACACTTATTCAATACATCAAGTACGAACTGAACAAGCTGTCCGAATATCTTTCCGGATCAGGAAATCAGGGTAAGGCATACGCTACTTTCAGCTTTAAAGACTCCAGCGGAGAAGAAGCACGCTGGAAAATTGAAACAGTCGATTTGAAGTACAAAGAATATATTGATGCCATTATCTCGTACGACAAACGTGCTGATGAAGTGCTGCTTTCTTCGGTCGGACTAGACAGCAGTATATCTTCCGTGTCGAAAGAAGGCGTTATCAGCAAATCGGGAGCCGATGCCTACTACAACTATCTTATATATCTGTTACAGCTTGCTCCCGAAGATGAAATTGTTTGCGAGCCGTTCAACCAGGCAATAAGAGTCAACTTCCCCGATCTGTATGCACAAGGATACAGAATAGGATTTTACAGAGAAATTCCGGCACGCCAGGAAGACGTGTCACCTTCAAACCGTTTAAATGCACAACAGTCATGAGTATATTAGAAGAATTGTTTACCGATGTAGCTAAGTTCAGGGAATATTCTCCCTATACTGAGTCTAACGTAACTTTTGAAGAGCTTGCATCAAGCGGAATGAGTGCTGTTAAGCAAGTAAAGTCACTTCTTACTCCCGACATATACAATACTATCATTTCGTCGGATGATGCAAAAAAAGAAGCATTACGAAGTGCGGTTGCCAATTTGACTCTGGCAAAACAGCTTGTTTTTAATATCCTTTCTCTTCGTAAGTCCGAAGTAGATGTATATCAAAGAGAGCAGGAACAGATGCGGCGTGCTTACCGCGACAATTACTTCAACTCCATGGATTCGTTGCTTCAGCTGCTCGATAATGATGAAGAGTGGAAGAAAACACCAATGTACAGCGTCATGCAGTCGTTGAAGATAAAGAGTGCAGCCGAGTTTGATGCAGTATATCCTATTGATAACTCATACATGTATTTTTTCCGCTGCATTCCTTTGCAGCAGGAAGCCCTGGACGATTATGTAGGAAGTTATTACGACAGGCTGGAAGACAACGATAAAACAACCCGTAGAAAGCTCGACAGATGTCTTGCCAAGTTTACCGTTGCTCTTTCTTTGCGCAGGTTTGATATCCTGGAATTTCCGGTTACTATAAGAAATCTGTTTGAGGAAACTACAGCCAGCCGAAACGGTACACAGGAACAGGAAAGAATGCTAGACCTTTCAAACGAACTTATGTCACAGGCACAAGAGTCGTTGAAAAGCATTGATCTTATTCTTTCTTCCGACAAGGATACCAATATTGTTACCCAGACCTCCTTTAATCAACCAGAAGATAAAATATACCTGATGGCATGAAAGAAGTTGAATTTTTCTACAAAGGCGAGCATTATGCTATTCCTAACGACTGGGAAAGTCTGAACACCTATCAGTTTACCGAACTGGTAAGCGACCTCTTAAGTATGTCTATCGGTAAGTTATCTCCCGGATCTGTACGTGTAAGATATGTATGCCGCTACATGGGATGGAATATCGACAAGATAACAGAAGACAGTATGGCTAACGTGATATATCTAGCCGAACAGATTACATTCCCGTTTGTGATTGTTTATCCCAATAACGACGAAGCCTTGTCCGAACTGGACCAGAACACATACCGCCTTTGCAAGCGAATTAATCCGGAAAGACTTACCGGCGTGACCATAGCAAGATATCTGGCTCGCCTGAACTACCGGTATGCAATCGACTTGTGTTTCTGCAAACAATTTATTGAAGCTGTTTTTCTTCCAGGAAAAAGAAAGCCATTTACGGGATATACTATCGACACTAAGTATCACATGCTGACTAGCGACCTCACCGCCCAGCAGTTCATAGAAGCCCGCGAACTGGTAGACTGTACCGATGAACGTCTTCCACTTCTGGCTGCCATACTTTATTCTCCCAGACCGTACGACAGCAATGTCGCACACCGTCTTTCTTCTGAGTTTGAAAAGCTCGATAGAAATACGCTGGAAGCTATACGATTTAATTTTAAAGGATTTGTCAACTATCTGTTTACCCGTACTGAATTTAAACTGTTGACGGCTGCACGTCCAGGAAAAGAAAACGCTATCAGCACCGGAGCACAGGAAACATTATACTCGCTCAGTTCTGAAGGATATGGCAGCCTGAACGAAGTCATGCAGATGAACGTTATCCAGTATCTTTCCATACTGCGCAAAAAAATAATAGAGTCTGTCAAGAGCCTGCATACAGCAAAAATGGACGTTGCCCAGATAGCCAATACTACCGGATTACCAATAAACATTATAACTCAGATACTATGATACTAGAATATTTAAAGTATTTTGCTCAGTTCCCGACCAAAAAGGCCGTTAATGATTTGTTTTCAAACGGACGGTCCAAATTGCCGGAATATGCCGAGCTTAAAAAACAGATTAAAGAACTTCCGGATTCTGTTATACCCGATATTACAGGATATGTTTTCGGACAACGCTTCGAAGACGTAAAAAAAAGAGTAGACAGTCTTACCGGAACATACTTGTTCTGCGATCTTGGCGAGATATCCAGTTCGCAGAATAATATAGGCAGCATTACCGATTCTCATGTGCGCGCTGTAACTGTTGCCGCTAAGATACCCGACTCTTCCGATATGGTAGAAGTTGCCATATACAGTAACCGCACACTGTACATGTTGAATCTTATCCGTGCGCACATGATTAAGGATGCACGTACTCATTCCTGGCTTAAGCCTATTACCGAAAGACAGACAATAGTTCCTTTTGTCGCTCCCGAACTACAGTCATTAGGCTGGACCATGAAGTTTACTGCATCCGCTTCCGACTGGCTGAATGTAAAAAACCTTATAAGTACAATTTAAATTGAAAAAAAATGAATGAAATTGAACAAGTCACCCAAGTTGCAAAGGGAATTAGCGAGTTTGGCATTCTCGTAATGATTGCGGCTTTCTTCTTACTCCTGTCGGCTGGAGTAATGATCTGGAACATGCGTAGCTACAAGTCTATTATCGAGCAAATCATGTCCGATTTTTCTGATAAGCTTAATCTGATCCAGGAAACGGCAAATAAAAATGCTCAGACCATGATAGATATTGCTGAAGGATTGATTCCGGAAACTCAGCTTCGTATTAAGAATATTTCCGGAGTGTTTTTCGATCTCTCTGTCGAACGTGTTTGCCGGATCATTAAAAGAGTCCGTCAGGAAAACCATATTGTCGACAAAGAGGCTACACGCACCAAAATACGCACATTGCTTACTAACCTTTTCGAAGACCGTAACAGCAAACTTGATACATTTACCTATCGCGGGAAAAAGCTATCTGAGTATTCAAACTTAGATTGGATCGAATGGGTTGCTCAGGTAGTTGAAAACGAAATCTACAACGAAGCCGGAGAGAATAACGGACGCGCTTATTCCAATGTGTGTATGGTATACGAGAAAATAAAACTTGATTTTTATCACCGTTTAAACTGATTTGCCCTATGAAAAAGAAATGGATCATTTTACTTGTTGTGATAGCTGTTATTGTTGCTGTCATGGTATACAACCACTATGTACCGTTGTGGTTTAATCTTACCAGCCTTGTATTTATCGGAACAGGTATCGTGCTCGATCGCTTGATTATCTGGTTATACAACTCTTATATCAAGAAAGGAGATACAGATGAATAAAATAGACGCTATTGTTATCCATTGCTCGGCTACACGTGCCGGGCAGGATATCGGGAAAAAAGAAATTACCCAGATGCACCTTCAGCGCGGATTTACCACTATCGGATACAATTACGTAATCAGGCTGGACGGTACGGTAGAAGTAGGCCGAAGCCTGACTATCGACGGTGCACACTGCAATTCGAAAGGCTTTTCCGGTGTTAGCTATAACAAGCATAGTATCGGTATCTGCTATGTAGGCGGACTCGATGCAAACGGAAATGCTGCCGATACCAGAACACCGGCTCAAAAAGAAGCTTTAGCAAAGCTGATTAAGGAACTCTGTTCAAAATATCAGATTGTTGAAGTGCTGGGACATCGCGATACATCGCCCGATCTGGACGGCGACGGAATTGTAGAATCTCACGAATGGACTAAGATGTGTCCGTGCTTTGATGTACGTTCAGAATATCCCTTTATTCCGGAAATCGTTGTGAAGCCATGAAATTTATGAGCATATGTGATATTATACGATATAAGGCAAGCCGGCATATTCTGCTGGCTTCCTTTCTTTGTCTTATACTGGCATGCTCCTGCCGCAGCATTAAGTACGTTCCTGTACATAGCCAGATAGACAGTGTAGTAGTCGAAAAGCCTGTAGAAGTACATATACCGCCAGACAGTTCTACTATCTATGCTTTGCTAGAATGTGATAAAAACGGAAAAGTCTTACTTAAGCAGCTGGATATTGTTAACAGCAAGAACGCACAGGCTCAGCTAACCATAGACTCTCTGGGAAATCTGAAGGCTCAGATGAAAACAAAACATGACACAGTATATATTCCTTCAAAAACGATTACAATAACTAAGAAAGAGCAAGTTCCATACCCAGTCGAAAAAGAACTTAGCCAGTGGCAAAAATTATGTATTAAGTTAGGCGGATGGGCGTTTGCCGTCATTATTATAGGAATAATATTTATTGTAAAAAAAGTTATTGATAGTATTCCGTGGAAAGATTTGAATTGAATTGTCTTAATCCTTATTTTTAGGGATAAAAAACAATAGTTTGAACGACATGCATGTAAAGATATGCTGATGATATATCGTCACTGTGAGATATACAGCCCGTTTTTAAGCTGTATTAATATAAATGCTAATTTTAAAATTTAAAAAAAATGATACTTGATAATGGAGTAAAACTAACAGACGAAGCTATTGATATGCTGCGTACTATGCAGGAAGACAATAACAGTACAATAGAATCACTTATAGAAGGTGTTGAAAATATTGAAGAAATGGTTGCTAATCCGGAATCAGATCCAAACAGTGACGAACGTATTCTTATGATACAGCAGCTTCATGGAGTTAGAAAATTATTAAGACAACTTAAAGTTATACCTGGTTATGCATACGAATGATTCCGATAAAGAAAACGATTACATCGTATCTCTTATGTCAGTATATGCTCCGGCACTTTCAGAGTGCGAAGCAACACATTGGTTTACCACACACGAAGTGTTCGAAGCAATTCGTAATATTGATCCGGCTACATCCGTAACCGAGTCAGACGTATACCAGATACTTCACGATGCCGGTTTTCGCTATCAGCCTCGCCCAGGTAGTGTAGGCTGTGAGTTCCGGTGGATGATGAAACAGAAATAATTTCGTTTTTTCAATAAATTGGACTTATATAGAAGATATGTAGTGATACATGTCTTCTTTTTTATGCTGTAAAATTATATAATATAATTACTGATATTATAAAAAATGCTTATAAAGCTAATACTTAAAGAGTTTATTATATTAAATCTATTGTTTAGTCTAAAAATTATACTGATATTTGCACAAAAAAAGAAAGGATTGTATTCTCTTTATTAAATCTCAACAATGTGATGAAAACAAATTATGAAATAGATAAGATAAAAGCCGTTGTGCTTTATATCTTAAAGAAGTCTGGTGGTACATTAGACTATATCACTTTGTTCAAAAAAATGTATTTTGCACAACAGCTATTTTTAGTTCGTTATGGTAGACTTATTTTTAACGACTCTTTTCGTGCTGTAAAACTTGGTCCTGTTCCTTCATTTACGTACAAGTCATTCCGTGCTTCTTTAGAATGTGATGGTACTGAAACTGAAGATATAAAGAAGTTTGATTCATCATTTATTGTAAAAGAAGAAGACCGTGTTAAATATGTTTCTGCAAAGGATGATCCAGATATGGATGAATTGGCAGAAGCAGAAGTAGAAGTATTGAACGAAGTTATAAGTCGTACCCAAGGGATGACACCCTCTCAACTATCCGATTTATCACACGATTATGCATGGAAAGTAGCAAATGAACGGGCAAAAAATGATTCGAACGATAATTACATTTCCATAGTAAATATAGCTCGTGCCGGAGGTGCTAATAAGGCCATGTTAGACTATATTCGTCAGAATCAAACGTTTCACGATTTTTGTAGAGAATGAACGAAAGTTTAAAAGACCAACTTAAAAAGCTTTCTTCAAAAATGATGATAGGGAAACGAGTTTTTCCCAAAATATCAGAGAGTGAAGTAAAGCGTGGTACAATAGTATATCTTGAAATGGATTCTTCTGACGGATTAATTATAACAGGAGGTTACGATTCTCGTTTCAAATTTATTACAATAGTAGGTGAAACGTCAGACAATTACATTGTAGGTTCACTTCTTATAAATACAAAAAACGGACATGTAAACGACTATCTTCGTAATACCCAGTATCTTCTTTCATCATCCAATTATCCTACAATATTGGACTATGACAGCTGGCTTGATTGTAGCCAGTTGTTTCATATACCAAAAAGTAAAGTATTAAATGGAGGATATTGCGGAAAACTAGCAGAAAGCGATATGAACGCAGTATTGAAAACACTAGAAAATTCTACTTCTATATCTAAGAAAGACAAGATCCGTTATGGTATTATTGATAAGTAAAGATTATATCAATACAAGGTTTCCACTTGTAGCAAAATAATTATTTCTTTTTCTTTGTCTATTCAAAATAGTACAAGATTAAAGAGATATAAAATTTATTTTCAAAAAGGCAAAGTACAGATTTTACATGTGCTTTGCTTTTTTAGTTTTATAATATAACCTTTTTATTAGTCTAAAAATTAGACTGGGCGCATATTTTTTATAGCTTTGCAAAAAAAAAAATATGTATCTGTTCGCTTTTTTTCTTTTGTTTGGAGTAGCTATATATATATATTGGGCTATTAATTATTTTAACAAACCATCAAAACCTACTGTTTCATCTGATTCTGAAGAGGACTTGTATACTTCTTCTAATTTAAAAGAAATACAAAGTCAAGTTGAAAATCTTATGAAAAATTCTGAGCTATCTAATTTTTCTAATGATAATGTAACTATCAATAGAAAAGAAGAAGATATATCAGAAGAAAAAGAACTGACTTTAAATGAAGATTATATTTATATTGTAGGAGGATTCTATTGTACAATGCAGGCAAAAGAGTACATTATGCAAATGAATGACAAAGATGTAGTTTATTTTTTGCCTGAACCTAATAATCCATACGATAAAAACGCCATTTTAGTTTGTTCCCCATCTGGAATGCAAATAGGATATGTAAGTCGAAATTATAACATAAAACTTTTAAACCTTTTAAACAAAAAGCTTGTTATAGGAAAACTTTCTGGTTTTCCGTTTAGCAGCTATGAATATATTGTTACGCTTGATGAGTGTACAGATATAGAATCATACGAGAATGCCATATCAATACTTAAGCAAAAAAAGATAAGTGAGTATAAAGCCAAAGAAAAATTCAATAAGCAAATAAGTATGAATTATTCAGAGAAAATGGATAAAGCTGTATTTGCATATGAAATGAAACGGTATGATAAAGTTTATGAAATTATAAAGCCATTTTTTGATGAAGATATAGCAGGTGCTACTTGCTATGAATTGGCATTATATATGCTTCACATGGAAAAGAACTATAAAGAAGAAGCAAAGCTTTTGGATGAATATCTTGCAAGCGATGATGTAAAAACACCTCCATTCTGGAAAAGAAGAAAATTTCATATACTTAGAGAAATAGGTGATATTGTAAGCAATGAGCAAATTGATAACGATAAAGTAGGAGTAGAAACGACTGTGCAAGAACTGGATGCATTTTCAGTTGTAGTAAACATACTCTCTGATATGGTAGACATAAATAGAATTGACTACAGAGATTCACGAACTTTATTCTCAATTAATTTAGATGATAATAACCGAAAACCTATATGTAAATTATATCTAAACAATCAAGAAAAACTATATATTGGATTAATTGGTGATAATAAAGAAATTATAAAGAAAAGCATTACTTGTGTAGATGATATCAATTTATATTCCACTGAACTACGTAATACTCTTCAAACGTATTTAAATTTTCAAGAATAAAAATTAATCTATTTCTTGCACAATTCAAAATAAAGGTCCATATTTGCAGTGCTTACCATTTGAAACAGGCGAGAAGGCTCGCCAAATACTTTGCTGCGGGCATTTTTTATGTCTAAAGCACTGCATATATCTTATAGTTCCGTCCCGTGTGGAGTGTTAATGCACCCACAGCCTGTTTCAGGTGGTAAGCAACGGGGAGCGGAACTTTTCTTGTTTTCTCCCCGTAATTAACTAACATATTGTTTCATTTTAAATGCTTACCAAAAATGAAAAATCAAATTGCATTGCCTGTAAGTCAGGCAAGAGAAAGCCGTATTACTTTATGGCTGGATAGCGAAAACAGTATTATTACCTCTATTATGGAGGAATCCGTATCAAACCGCCAGACACTTCTGCTGTCAAACGCTATGCTGGCTTTTTCCGTTATGGCATGTTCTGTGTTCCTACACTGGGCAGCTGCCTTAATCTGCCTTATATGGTTTATTCTTTCACTTATTATGTGCCGGAAAGGAGGTTTGCGATGAAAATACAGGGAGCTAAAATAACAGACCGTGCGATAGGACTTATACGCACATTGCAGGAAAGCGACAACAGTACGATAGAAGCTCTTCAGGAATCTATCTACGATATCGAGGAACTTGTTCTAAATCCGGAAGCAGATGCTTCTTTTGGCGACAGGCTGGTCATGATGCAGACATTACGGGAGTTCCGTCGCCTTCTCGACGAACTTCGAGTCAGACCGAATTATAAATACTGATTGTAACAGAGAGCAAACTTCAGGCTAAAACCTGTCCTTTGCTCTCTTTTTTTATCTCTATATCTTAGCTTGAAAAAGAAAAGCTATGATTACAGACCAGATGATTAAGACACAGTTTATCAGCAGTGTTGTATCGGCAGGAATCAAGAAAATACAGACCATACAGCAAGATATTATACGTAATAATCTGAATGTGATATCAGGCGATTTGCTTGCTTCTGTAAAAAAAATTCCGCTGGAAATGCAAGATGCAAACAAGCAGACATTCTACATGACAGTTTTGCCCTATATGCGTTTTCTTGATATCTACTTCCGGCAGGATATGGGGCTTCGCCGAAACCTGGCATTATATAACCGCACCGTTTGGGGAGTTCTTTACGGCGAAACACAGCATATATTACGATATGGTCTGTCTGAAGATATCAGAAAGTACATTACCGCCCAGCTACAGCAGGGAAAAGATGTTGACTTAAGCAATCAGTATTCATCAATAGAAGGTTACGATTTATGGCAAAACGATTAAACGAGGACGAGATAAAGTGGATTCTTTCTGTTGAATCCGGTCAGGCACAGCAGGAAATATACAAGCTTACCAAAGCAAACAGAGAGCTGAACCGTATCAACCAGGAACGGCGTAATGTAATGCGCTCGCTCGAAGCACAAGGCAAAAAGGATACGGAATATTACCGTAACCTGGAAAAGGAAATTAAGTCTACCAACGATGTTATTAAAAAGAACTCTACTTTAGTTGGGGAACTGGAAAAGAAACTCGATGTAACAGGTCTTACCATGGCACAGCTTCGGAAAAAGGCTAAGGAATTGCGTACCCAGTTAGACAATACTGCTCAGGCTGCCAATCCGGAAGAATATGCAAAGCTGGAAGCCGAACTGACCAAAGTAAACAACCGTATGCGTGATCTGAAGGATACAGGTGCATACGCAAAAACTGAGATAACGGGTTTTGAAAAAACCATGAGCATGGCTAAGACCGCGGCAAAAGGATTTATTGCCGTGCAGCTTGTTTCTTATCTTAAAAATATAGGAACAAATGCCTTCAACACCCGCAAGGAGTTTGCCCGCTATGAAGCGACTCTTAAGAATGTTACAGGCTCCGGCAAAGAAGCCAGCCAGATAATGCGTACATTACAGAATCTTGCCGCCGACACTCCTGCCAGTGTAGCAGAATGGACGGAAGCATACATTAAGCTGGTAAATCGTGGAATAAAGCCTACTACATCCGAACTGACGGCTTTAGGCGACATCGCTACCAGTCAGGGCAAAAGTCTTGATCAGTTCGTAGAAGCGTTCCTTGATGCCTTGACGGGAGAAAACGAACGTCTGAAAGAATTTGGTATCACGGCTCAGAAAAACGGAGAAACTACCGCTTTCACGTTTAAGGGAATCACTACTGAGGTAGAAAACAACGATCAGGCGATTAAAAACTACATCATTTCACTGGGACAGCTACAGGGCGTGCAGGGAAGCATGGCTACACAGATGAACGAGCTTGCCGGACTTGAATCCAATCTGGGCGATCAGATGGATAGCATCTACAATAAGATCGGTAAAAAGCTGGAGCCTATGATTAAGTCTTTCATGGGAACGCTGGGTAATTTGATGGGTACTCTTTCTTCAGCTCTCGATAGTGCTAATGACAGATACGAACAGCAGAAAGAAAAGGTTGTTACGCTTTATTCGGAATACTCTCCCCTGCTCGACCGTTACGACCAGCTGAAGGCTAAAACCAATCTGTCTAATGCTGAACAACAGGAATTAAATTCTATCATAAACAAAATTACTAATGCTATACCTGGAGTAGTTACAGAAGTCGGAAAGTATGGAGAAGTATTAGGTATATCTTCCGAAAAAGCCAGAGAGTTCATCGAAAATCAGAAAACCTTATTAAAGTACATGAACCGTGATGCTATCTCCGAAGAAGAAAAGAGGCTGGAAGAATATAAAAAGAAATATGAAAATGCCAGACAAGCGCAACAAGCCGGAGGTGTATATGTTACTTCATCGGCAAGCATTACCGGATATTCTACTTCTTTTTTTGATAATTCTCCTCAAACTTTAAAAAGAATAGACGAAGATGTAAAAAAATATGGTGATCTGATAAAAGGTTCAGAAGCTCTTCTTGAAGAACTCCGTGGTGACAGCCTGCAAAAAGCATTAGATAACAACAACGCAAGAATTAAAATGCAGGATGAATTTAACAAGATGAACAAGCAGCAGCTTGATGCCTGGATTAATGATGAAAAAAATGCTCGATCTGAATACTTGGAAATCGCTCAGCAGATATATAACAGCCGTTTCTCCGGTACTACATCCGGCGGATCCGAAAGCGACACGCAAAAAAAAGTAAAGGAGCAGCTCGAACTTCAGACACAGCAATATCAGCAACAGCAGTTGGAACTGAAGAAAATTTATCTGGCAGGTAACGATGAAAAGCTTCAGACAGAATCTCAGTTTAATCGTGCCATGGAAGAACTTACTTTGCAGGATTTGAATAAACGTTTGCAAATTATAGGTCTTGAAGCCGATCAGCGGCAGCAGATAGAGGATAAGATTCTCGATATCCGTATAAAAGCCATGGAAGACTTTTATGTCAAGAAGTCTGAAATAGAACAGCAGCAAGAAGAAGAACGCCAGCAAAAGAATCAGCAGGCCATGGAAGATAACGACAAGTGGATGAAGCAGCAAATGACCAACCTGCAAGCTACACACGAGGAAAGAACTAAAATTATACAGGAAAGCCTGCAAAAACAAGTTGATTCATATAAAGATTATGGTACACAGATCGGTACATCTTTAGGGCAAGTCTTGTCAGGGCAGGAAAACATGCTTGCAGCTTTCGGAAACACCATGGTAGATATATTGTTTAACGTTCTTGAACAGATTATTAATCAAAAAATTGCAGAAGCTACCGCTGTAGCTGTAGCCGAAGAAGCTAAAGCAGCTGCAATATCAGCCGCACAGCCTGATTCTGTTGTTACTTTTGGTGCGACAGCCGGTGCTCGTACAGCTATTATCAGTGGTCTTATCATGGCTGCTCTTGCTACCGCTAAAACAGCTTTAAAAGGTCTGCTTACCAAAGACAGTAAACAGACTGTCACCACATCTTCCGAAGGAACAACATATTACACTCGTGTTCCTGGTAAAGAGTCTGGAGGATATATTAATGTTACACGTTCTCAGGACGGAAAACAGTTTAATGCCGAATATTCTCCTTCACGGCGCGGATTTATCGACCGTCCTACCGTTATTGTAGGTGAAGGGCCTGCCGGTATGTCGCGCGAATGGGTAGCCAGCAATGCAGCAGTAATGAATCCTACAGTATCTCCTATTCTGAATGTTATAGATAAGGCTCAGCAGGCAGGAACCATACGTTCTCTTAATCTTAACCGTTACATTCAGGCTCGTATGCTAGGACGTGAATCCGGTGGTTATGTCGGCACTACTGCATCTTCTGTTCCTGCTGTTGTGCCTGATTACGGACTTACTAAGACAGTAGAAGAACTTAATTATATTTTGCGAGGCATAAAAGAAAAAGGTATACCGGCATATACTCTCTTGTCGGATTTGAATCGTGCTCAGGAATTGCAGAATAAATCTCGAAAAATCGGCTCAAAATGAAAATAACACATATCCCTTCGGGTAAGCCTTACCAGCTGGCTCCCGATACACAGCTTACAGTAGAACGTACCAATCCATTTTTTAACGACTACGGAGAACAGACTATACCGGTCAGTTTGCCGGACAGCGAGTATAACCGTTCTCTTCTGGATTATCCAGGAAGTATACAGCGTAAAGAAAAAGTAGCAATGATAGATGCTTCTATACAGGATGGAGAATACTATAATGTCTGCCGGCAAGCTATATTAAGTATTTCGCCTAAAGAAGGAATAGAAACTTCTTTTTACATCAATGACGGAAGTTTTTATTCTCGTCTGGACGAAACTTATCTTACCGATATTTTTTCAGGTGAAACTGTAGAAAATGTTTCTACGCTAGAAGAAGGTATTTCTTTCATGAAAAAGCTGTTTGAAACAGGTGGCAATAACATGTTTTCTGCCTTTCAGGTAAAAATAGTTTCCGACTCGGCAAAAGAATCCCGATACTTAAATGGAAACGATTTCAGGACTGGTGAATTTTACAACGAAAAAGATACTTATGAAGTTGTTTCCGGAAAAAACATTCATGTTCCAAAAGGTTTTTACCTGACTCCGTTCCTGAAAGTAAACTATGTTCTTGACAGAGTCTTTTCCCATTTTGGATATAAGCTTAAAGAGAATTTTTTTACACGAACCGCGCCTTTTCCTGACATGGTGCTTATTAATAATATTGCAGATGCTTTAGTCACTGGAGTTATACATATAGACCAGCTAGTGCCTAAAATTACTTGCAGCAGCTTTCTTGATGTTATCCGTAAAAAGTTTCATGCTGAGTTTGTTGTAGATGAAATCAATAAAACCGCAGACATTATCCTTTTTAACGATTTGGCTAACAGCAAACCTACTGTCTTTCTTTCCGATTCATTGGTAGATAGTATTTCTGTTAAGATACCGGAATCGTATAAATGCCTGACACTTGAATCGGAAACAGTATTAGATTCGGAAAATTCAATAGATTCAATACCTTTGATGGTATCTAAATATCCTACCGCACAATTTGATCCTAAAACAGGAAAGTTCTACCGAACCGGCTTTGCACTGTCAAACAATCATATTCTTATGGAATACGAAGAAATACTGGCCGGACACGGGCAAAAGTATTATGAAAATGGTACACTGGAAACTGAAGAAGTAAAAATACCCGAATGTATTCCAGGACTGGATATGTATATTGGAGATGTGCAGTTTTTGAACTCTTCGCTAATGGTTGAAGGTGCTTCGGCCGAAAATACCGATACTACTTCAGAAACGACTGATGACGTAACAATGTATACAATGCTGGCATTTGCTTATAAAGCTCCAGATTGGAAAGTCATAGAAGGAAGTGTAACCGGATATATTTCAAATTATATTCCATTCGAAGGGCTTTTACAAGTTGATTTTTCTGAATATGCCTTAATTTACAACGGCGAAAAAGGAATATTTGAAAAATTTTATCGTTCATACGATAACTTGCTACGTAATTCATTGCATGAAGTATCTGCTAATTTTTTGCTGACTGCCAAACAAAAACAGGATATATCAGCAAATTCAGTGGTTGAAATTAATGGAGCAAAAATGATCTTTAATAAGCTATCCTATACTTTAGGAGATAAAAACAAGATATCCGAGTCGGAACTTTATACGTTAAATATATATGAGCCGGCTTCGTATGCTAAGCACTTGAATGAAATGCTTAACGACATATCTTCTAATTACAGGTGGGTTCCTAAAACGCAAACTACAGAAATATCAGAAGAAGAATATAATAATTCTCCATATAAAGATGTTGTTATAGCTCCTTTCTTTCCTGACGTGCCTAAGCAAGAATATTTAGGAAAAAAATATTTTGAACGATATGAAGCTTACAGCGGTTCCAGTCCTCAGGGAGTTCCTAAATGGTTCTTTAATCATGTATGGCTGGAAGTAGAAGCCGTGTAACGTGTCCTTTCTGCACCGGTTTCTGTTATCTAACTTAGCGTAGAATAAAAAAATACGTTATGACTTTTATACAGAAACCGGACAATCTTTGTCTTTCCCGCAATATCCCAAAAGTTATTGTTTCGTCGGAAGACGTTTTTTCTTTTGAGCTGAAAAAAGGAGAAGATGTCCTATTCTCTGCATCGTATACCCCCGACAAAAACAATCGGGCTGAAATTGATATCAGAGAAATTGTGCATACTTCTCTGTCTTTTACGCTGAAAGAACAGACTACATCTTATGTACAGAGTAACCTGGTTGCCGATTTTACCATATCGCTTAATTCTGGCGAACTGACTGCATCCTTCCGGGCTATACGCGCTGGCGTAGACCGAAGCTCTGTAGATGCTGCAATCTTTTTAAAAGCCAATTTTCTGACCTGGCAGCCTCAGGTTAAAAAGGTTACATATTCCACTCCAGAATATCTTACTTTTTATGCAGTTTCCGATTGCGTAGTACGTCTGAAAGCTTATTTCAACGAAGGTGAAGAAACAACCTCAGAAGAAATAGAACTCTATAATGCCAGTGCAGGAAGTGCTTATACGCTCCAAATGGAATATGCAGTTATAGCCGCAAAATTTGATTCCCGATTTCCTTCATTCTACGATGTATGGGTAGAAGATACAGTAGGTGCACGTCTTACTTATGTGCAGCGTTACGTGGCAAGTGATATCTTGTCAGAACGCGAGCACTGGATCCTGTTCGAAAACTCATTGGGAGGTATAGACACCATACGCGCATACGGACAGTGTGATTTTACCGCCGATCATACGCATAACATTGCTGTTATCGATGAAGTATCTACAGAATATTCAGTAGACACGGAACGGATCTTTGAAAAGTCAACCGGATATTTAACTCCTCAGGAAAGAACCTGGCTGCTCGATTTCTTGCCGTCGGCACAGAAGTATATTTTTGCCGGAAATGCTTTGCGCCCTATTGTCGTGACAGAAGACAATACTGCATATAGCGAAGAAGATCTTCCTTCAGAATATACATTCTCGTATAAGTACGCAGATGCAACTCCCCTGCTGAATATTACTCGTGCTGAAGAATTACCGGAAGTTTTAGACATTAAAGTTCCCGATCTTGGTTCTTTTTCTATACCCCCTCGGCTGATTGAATTTCCTTCTCTTAATCTTTCCGAGGGGGCACTATTCCCGGTTCAGCATCCTTTTTCTGAAAACTGGGCTGTAACTACTGCCGGTGAGTTGTATAATTACATTCTCTCTCGCATAGCCGCCAATCCCGAAAGCGGAACAGGCGGTACAGGACATACGCATGCTAACTATAGCCTGCTGTCGGCTTTGTCACTTTTTCAAAAGTATCTGTTGGTAAACGGCGAGAAAATAAATGCCGGAACGGCAGATCTGGCTAATGAGCTTTCGGAAGAAGGTTACAAAAAAGTTTTGCGAAAAGATAAGCAAGACAGCACAGAGTATGTGATTACTTTTTTGAAAGGCGTAGAGTTTGGAAAGTTTGTCAGCGGTGCATTGGGCACAGGAGGTGCTGTTACAATAGATGAAAACGGAAACAGTTATGCCGAATTTGATTATCTGACTATTCGAAAAGTAGCTTTATTTATTGAACTGATCATTCAGGAAGCAAAAGCTGTAGGTGGTATGCTTGTTGTTTCTCCTTCGGGAATGACAATCTCAAAAGTTGAAGAAACCAGCACTGCCTATCGCTGTTATTTTGAACGCACCGACGGTGACAGGACGCTGAAAAATCAGTTTACCGTAGGCACTCAGGCACGTAGACAAACATTTAATCTTACCGGACAAGCGTATTACTGGCGACTGGTGACAGCGGTTGGTGAAGATTACGTTGATTTGTCGAAGACCGATTGCGATACAGGTTCCACTATTCCGCAAGCTGGCGATGAACTGGTAGGTCTTGGACATCGTACAGATAAAACACGTCAGGCAGCAATTATTATATCTGCCTTTGGCGACGATTCACCTTCTATTAAGTATTACCAGGGCATCGACTCCTTTAGCCTGGTAGATAAGGAAGTCAAGATGGATTATTACGACAACACAGACGGTCGTTTTAAAAGCATTACCTATGGTGATACTTATGTCGGTGCAAGAGATAAAAGTACCTACGTAAAGTACGATCAGGAAGAAGGCGTTGAAGTTAAAGGACGTGTAAACATTCAGCCAGGGAGTACAGGTGCAGGTAATTTTTCCGACTTGCCTGATGAAATTGCCAAAGCTGTAGATATCGGCGGTGAAAACCTTCTGTTGAACACAGGCTTTACCGGCGATTATGACGTTCAGAAGTTATCTTCTTCTACTAAGCTTAATCAAAAAACCAAATTATACAGCCCGTCTTTACAAGGGTGGACCGGTAGTGCAGAAATAGTAGAAGAAGCTGCATCCGGTAGTGGATATGCCTGTAAACTTGGTAATATATCTCAGCCTGTTCTATTAATACCTGGAGAAAAGTATGTATTTGGCTTTTGGGCAAAAGGCAACACTGTAGAAATAAGTTGCGGCGGTCAGACTTACAAGCAAGCTGTAACTTCTTCTTATCAATTTTATGTAGTCCGATTCACTTACCAGTCTGGCGGAGTATTTATGCTATCAGGCGATGCTACAGTTTATAACTTGAAGTTGGAACGCGGTACAATAGCTACAGACTGGTGTCCTTCAAGTAAAGATGCTCCGGCTATCGCTGATCGCTTTAAATATCTCTGGTATATTCAGGATGCCATAAAAGGGAACACAAGCATTATTGGTGGCCTTATTTTGTCTACCATGCTTCAGCTGGGTAAATATACCGATGGAGTTATGGAAAAAGTAAATGCAGGTATCAGCGGCATTTACAACGATGATCAGGATGTAGCTTTCTGGGCAGGAGGTACATTTGAACAGGCGATAGCAACAGTTCAGAAAATTCTTTCCGGAGAAGTCCCAGCTGATGAAGAATGGAGTACACTTGCAAAATTTGTAGCTACTCATGGAGGTGATATATTCTTACGTGGTTATATCTATGCTTTAGGAGGTGTATTCCGAGGAACTATTTATGCTAAAGACGGAGAATTTAACGGTAAGGTATCTATTGGTAACGGAAATATCCTATTAAATAAAGACGGATCAGGACAGTTAGCCGGTGGAAACATAAAATGGGATAAGAATAATTTCTTGCAAATAAATTCCATAATATCTTCTCCATTTGTCAGTCTATCCGGAGTTCTGAATGAAGAATCGAAAAGATGGATATTTTCAATCGGTAAATTCATGGATAGCTTTAATAATAATTTTTGGCTGAACATGGATGAAATATATGGAACTGAATATTCTGCTTACATTGAATTTCCGTATAAAAAAGAATGGGAAGGATCTAGTGTAATGTTCTTTAATAGAGGTTTCCTACAATCCTTAAAAACTACAGGAACAGACTGGGATGAAAAAGAATTGTTGCCCGGAAAATTATACAGATTTGTCCTTATAAATACAGATGATTTAACAAAATGGTATTGTCAAGAATTATAAGATATGAGTAATCTATCACAAATATTAGCAGATAGCAACTGGGGACAGGAGTCTGCACGCATTAATCAGAATTTCCAGAATATCAATACTGATCTGGAAAAAGTAAAGTCAGCTACCACTAAGTTTAAAGGGTACTTTACAACAGAAGAATCCTTAAAAAACAAATTTGGATTCCCAAAAATAGGAGATACAGCCTGGGCAGGAGAACCATATCCAGGCACAGTATATGACGTACAGACAGACGGGCAGTGGCACAATACCGGCAAGGCTCCTGATACCGGAAGTGTAGATCTGCAAGACTATGCTAAAAAAGCAGAACTTACCGAGTTAGAAGGGAAAGTTGAAAATATAGGCTTAGATAATGAAAATTACAGAGATGCAGATTTTGGCATATCGGATGAAAATGGTAATGTTATATTGGAATTAAAATCTGGTCATATCCGTACAAAGAATTTTAATAGTGAAGATGTGGAAAAATCTATTAATCATCCTGTTTCTACTGAAGATTCAATAGGTGTAACTTCTGATCTTGGCATATCGGATGAAAATGGTAATATACTTGTTCTATTCTCTAATGGGCATATTAAGACTAAAAAATTTGATAGCTCAAATATTAACAATAGTGAAGGTAGCAATAATGGAGATGGAATAGAAATAACAGATCCGCCTGTTAATACGTATTCTTATACTTTAAATGATGCCATTATAGGGCAAAAATACTTGGGTGGATACATAGAAATTCAACCTGATTCATGGGATGGTTCAGTTCCTTCCACTGATGCTGTGAGCAATTTGTGGGGATTCCCATATTCATTAATTTTTTCCGAATTACAACGAGCTTCAGAATGTCTAGGAAATATACAATATGTTAGATTCCCTCTTGGATTTGCTTATAGAGGTTTAAGGAATATTGATGAATCAACTCAACTTAATAAGAATATAGGAGAAAGATTTGCAGGACAAAATTATACACTAAAACTGTTTTTTGAAAAAATTGTAAAAAATGGCGGGGGACTTGCTCCTGAATATTGGTGTTTACCACAATATTGGGTAACTTCAGGAGAATATTCAGGCAATAATTATGTTTGGGCTGGAGGGGAATATCCGAGGTCTACAACATTATCTTCTATAAAAAATTCCGATATAGAACAATACAATAAGCAAATTGATGACTTGACAAGTGCTATTGTAGATGATTTAGAATATTTACACACTGAAATAGCCCCAGTAAAAATGTTTGGTCTAAGCAATGAGCCTAATACTCCTAATCGAATATACGGTGCTTGCGGATTTGATGATATTACGTATTCTGATATATTATCAGCTTTAGTTCCTAAAATTAAAGCATCAGAAATATTATCAAATTATAATGGTGTTCCTAATGATATATTACTACATGTATCATCTAGTGATGCGAGTGACCCGTGGAGTATTGGTAGTACGTTTATTGAAGAAAATGAAGATTACATATGGGGGTATACTCATCATCACATGCGTAATCTATCAGGCGAGTCAGGAACTTTAGGTGCTGATATAATAAAAACTACAGAAACATATCAATCAAAAAATGGTAAGCCTGTTTTTTGCAACGAATATGAATATTTTACAACAGAAAAAGACGATAATTACAGATGCAGTAATTTAATGCTAAAAATGCTTAATGAATTTTGCTTTGGCGCATCACAAGTTGCACATCCAGTTATTCATATAGCAAAACCTGTTGGTCAAACGCTTCCTTCCACTAATACAAAAGGATATAGTTTATTAATTTTTAACAAAGATAAAGATGTTGATGATGATTATAAATTGGCTAGTGGAACATTTACTTTTAATGCGCCAATGTATAATGCTTGGTCTTTTATCAAAAAATTACCTATAGGGGCTTATCTCGTTGGTGATAATAAAATTACGGATACCAATGGCGTACAATTTTGTTTATTTAAACATGCGGAAAAACTTTACTTTTTAGGTGCAAATCGTAATTCTATAGTTAATTCGGTAAAAATAACTTTTTCAGAAAGTAAAATTTTTGTAGGAAGTTTATATAATATTAATAACAATAATACCAAATTAAAACAAATAGTTGGCATAACAATAGATTTCATAATACCCGCTTATTCAGGCGTTTTTTATAAACAATTATAAAATTTAAATTATGGGAAAAATTTTAATTATTAAAGGAGCTGATTTTTCTAAAAACAGCATAGGAATTGTCGAAAAACCAGATTTTGACTATGAAAATTTAAAATTATTACTAAATTATTATTTTGATAACTCAGGTAATAATATTATTCAAGAATCGTCTACTGAATCAAAAGTTTACGGAGCTATTATTGAAGATTATATACCTGTAACAGAACAAAATTTAACTGTTAAAACATTAAATTTTTCTATAATAAGAATTGCTGAATATGATTCTAATAAAAAATTTATACAAAGACAAATAAACCAGCAATTTACCGATAGTGCAGTATTTGAATTAAGTAATAATACTTATTACATAAGATTAAGTCTTTCTAAATCATCAGCAGACAGTTCTTATGAATTATTTATTCAAAACTTTAATTCAAAAACTACATCTGTTAATAATAATAATTTAATAGCTACTTCATACATTACAGAACCGGTAGAATAACTCGGTAAGTTTTAATCAAAGTTTAACTAGGCAGAAAATAATATTTCTGCCACAAATTATAAAATCATGAAAATATTTAATTGGCTAAAAGAGAGTAACAGACTCTCTCATTTAAAAGTAGGTCTTGCCATTTGGATTGTTGTTATGTTATTTGGTTGTGCTATTTTGAGTATGTTTGAAGAAGTTACTGATTTTGAACTTATGCAGGCACAAGCTATTACTGTTACATGTGCTTTACTTGCGGATTTGTCGGTGTTCATTGTCATGTGCGCAGTAGAATATGTTCAAAAATCTTCAGGAATAGGAATATGGGACTGGCTGGATATTTTGGCAGGAATACTTATACCTTTAATAATTACTTTTTTCATTGTAATTTTTATATTGTTGTAAAAAAAGAAGGCGCAATGTTATTTATTGCGCCTTTGCTCGTATTATACTGCAAACGAGTTAAAGAATTTAACCCCTTCCTGTTTTGACTCTTCCAGGACATGCGCATATATTAGCGTTTCCCGGTAATCGGAATGTCCCATAATTTCTTTTAATGTGGCCAGATCTTTTGTTTTTTGCAAAAATAAGGTTGCAAAAGTATGCCGGCCTGCTTTGCTGGATAATGGTTTGTTTATACCAACTTTTCTGGCGATACGCTTAAGGTATTCGTTTATCTTCTGGTCTGATATCACTGTTGTAAACAACAATCCGTTTTTACGTTTGCCTGAAGCTTTCTTGATTATTTTCTTCAATGGATCTGACAAAGGTATTACAATAGGATCCGGTTTACTGTTCCGTAGCTTTATTCGGTAATAAGTGAATGAACTTTTTCCAATACCTTCTATTCTTATGTTTTTTGCATCCCCAATATGAAGACTGCTAAAGCACATAAACAAAAATATTTGTAAAACAGACTGGTAATTTTCTGTAAGAGAATTAGACTTGTATAAGTCAACAAGTGTTGTTAGTTCTTCTTCCGTAAGATAAGTAAAATCACTTTTAGATCGTGTTTTTACCTTTATGTTTTCAAAAGGATTTTTTGTCATGTATCCTTCTTTGATAGCGGCACGACAGTATTTTTTTATGCAACTCATATTCTTATTTATCCTTAATTCCGCAACACTATTATAAAATATTTTTTTTAAGTACCTGAGCAAC
>ENA-OVGB01000448-OVGB01000448.1-human-gut-metagenome-genome-assembly--contig:-NODE-448-length-48293-cov-7.109955_pt1 | contig 48293 bp, 39 predicted proteins | sample MGYA00237767_ERZ505413 | MGnify/ENA primary metagenome ERZ505413 (study PRJEB26158, sample SAMN06016410) | human gut metagenome | biome: human gut; feature: ankylosing spondylitis patient; material...
ATTTTTAACCTTGTCCATTTTTAGTGGACAGTAGTGATGTTGATTTATTAAATGCGTGTGAAATTGCAAAAGGTTGTATTAGAACTGTCGTAGTTTTTATTTTCAGTTGTGGGTGAAAGTAAGGGAACTGAGTATATTTCACTAGGAATTTAATAGTTTGTTTTTATGTGTTTGTCTTTCGTTTGGAGTACGAATGTACCTTACAGAGTGGTTGTATTGTTGGACTTATGGCGAGATAGCTTGATTGCATTAATAATGCGTATAATATTGCCCATCTTTCGCCATGAATAATTTGAAAGAGCTGAGTCGGTTATTGAATCCGGGAAGATGTTCATATGTATTGTACCGGTTTGATTGGGCAACGCAGACAATTGTATGACCTGTAAAGTTTTTGTCGTCATATCCGACAAAAACGACGGAAATATCGGCACAAGAACAGGAGTATCCGTTGATTATGATAAATTGATCATGACTGTCTGGAAGATTGTTTGTCAGTGTAAGTGACGAGCAATTGTTATTAAAGTGGAAGGGATCGTCTGTAAAATCACGGACTGAATATACTTGGTGAGGTTTGTCCAAATGGAATATGAGATTCATACCTTTGAAGTCGTTCTTTTCAAACAGAGTGACATTTCCGAACACGTTGTTGACGCGTGTCTGTGGCAAACGTGTCGGAATGTCGCTGACTTCATCCAGCTTTTTTGTTTCAAATGTTTCTTCCAAACTGCTGTAGAATTCGATATTATGGTCATCTGCCATGAAAATGGAGAGGGAGGGCATTGGGGATATTTCTGTATTGTAGACATCTGAAAATTCCCTGTCATGAAAGATAAACTGTCCGTCTTTGCCGTATGTTGTCGGGATAGATTTGTAGAGTTTGTCTTTGTAGGTAATGTTGAGAAAAACAACGTCCTCGTTGGTTGGTTCCGGTTCTTCGCTGCAAGACGGAATGGTTAGAGCTATTGCCAGTAAAACCAACGTGGTATAACATTTTTTCATTTGTGTCATTTTCGTTGAGGTGTTAAATATGCGACAAAGATAGTGAAAGGTGAGCGCAGAGACAAATGAAAACGGAGTTTTCAAGTTTGATTATGCCGAGCCGCCTCCTATCTTATCCAAAGAGATATTAGAAGAAAGCAAAAAACAATTTATTTGAGTTTTATTCTAAGACGTTTCCTATCTTCTGCAAATATAGAACGGGTAAGTGGAGAGGCGAATGGAAATTTGTTTTCAAATTAGACTATCTTGGGGTATGCTATCTGTTGTAAAAGATAAATTAAACAGAAAAATAAATCGCTGTAAACACTTGTAAATTAAAAAGCTTTATATTATATTTGCTATTGGCAAACAATGTTTTGCCTCAGAGAAGGATAGGTTTGATTTTTACATTACCACGAAAATCACTATGAAAGACTCATTGAAAACAATTGCCATTATTGCAGCCATGGCAGGAAGTACAATGTCTGCCAGTGGTGAGGAATTTGACGTAAACAAAGGTTTGTCACTTGACAGTTTGCATTTTGAAGGTGAAAAACTGAGCCGATCGTACAACGCGGCGCGGCAGGAAGGGAATGAGGATTCGGCTGCTCTTTTTTATGAGCAGTTGGGCGAATTGTTGTCCAAATACCGTAGTGGAAGTCAGATGAACATATTGTCGAAAACTTTTTCGGATTCCGTTCTGGAGTTGCAGAATCCGGAGACTGACGCACGTTTGTTTGTCGAGGTGCGGAAGGCTGCCCTGCAAACGCAGGACCTAATTACGCTAGCTGATATAGATGCAGCATTTTATGCCACATTCTGGCGCTACAAGGAACAGCGGAGCGAACAGGAAGCGGAATCGTTGAAGGAATTTTACGACTATGGCAACGCCGGAGCAAGTCTTGGCTACGAATTGGCGCAGGCTCAGGAAAGCAACGACGAACTGTTAGAAGAAAGAATCCGGCGGAATGTGGATGGGGTGACTGCAACACTCGGTTCGCAGACGGAACTGTATCGTATGTTCGACGATGCGTTCCAGTATTTTGCTCGTTCGTAAAAAGAAAACGGCAAGCACGATTTAGAAAGGCATTTCCCGGCAAATGGGAAGTGCCTTTTTTGATTTTGTGGAATACGGATAATGTGCTTTGCAAACTGTTATAATAAAACGGCGGAATGAAATCTTGGTTGACTTCATTCCGCCGTTGTTGTTACTATGTGGTTATTTTAATATTCGGTTTTGTCTTCTTTTGCTTCCCAGGCACGGAAGGCTTCGATGGCGTCCGTGTTGGGTATGTGGATGCAGGGGATGGAGCGTTCGGCTTTCGGCTTATCGAGTTCGTCGTAGATGAACTTGTCGCTGAAGTCGATGGCATCGGCATCTTCTTTCGTGTTTCCGTAATAGATGCGTGCCACGCCTGCCCAATAGAGTGCGCTAAGGCACATCGGACACGGTTCGCAGGAGCTGTAGACGTAGCATCCGTCGAGTTTGAATGTGCCGAGCTTCTTGCAGGCGGCACGGATAGCGTTCACTTCTGCGTGTGCTGTCGGGTCGTTGTCGATGGTAACCGAGTTGGAAGCTGTCACTACCACTTCTCCGTCCTTTACAATGACTGCACCAAACGGGCCTCCGCCATTTTCTACACTTTTCATTGAGGCTTCGGAGGCTATTTTCAGATAGTTGAGGTCGGCTTCTGTTATTTCAATCTTCGCTTTCATTGGTTGTACTTTAGTTATTATCCATTAATAAAAACAATATATTGGCTAAAAAGTTTGCTTTCCGTTGTAGGTTTGTCCCTGCACGATGTGCCGGCGGCGTATTTCAGCATTGAGTTTGTTGGTAAATTCGTAGTTTTTCAACCCCCAACGCGGTGATATGAGCAAATGGTCGGGCGACTGCGATACGAATCGTTCCACGGCAATGTCGGGGCGGGTGTGTGACAGGAATTTCAGACACAAATCGATGTATTCCTCGGCTGTCCACGACGGTACGGACAGTTCGCCGCGTGCCACCTGGTTGGCAAGCCGTGTGCCTTTGATGAGCTGCAGCTGATGGAGCTTCAGTGTGTCGATAGGCAGGGCCGAAACGGCATCGGCGGTGCGCATGACGGTGGCTTCGTCTTCACCCGGAAGTCCGAGAATGAGGTGCAGGCCGCAGAGGATATGTCTGGCATTCGTGCGCTGTACGGCATTGACGGTGTCTTCCCATGTGTGTCCGCGGTTGATGGTGAGCAGCGTGGCGTTGTCGGCAGTTTCCGCTCCGTATTCCACCAGTACGAACGTCTTTTTCGACAGCGTTTCCAGATAGTCGAGCAGGCTGTCGGGCATGCAGTCGGGGCGTGTGCCGATGATGATGCCTACGACATCGGGCACAGCCAGTGCCTTTTCGTACATGGCTGTCAGTCGTGGCAATTCGGCGTAGGTGTTCGTATATGCCTGAAAATATGCAAGATACTTCATCTCAGGATATTTCCGAGCAAAAAACTGTTTTCCTTTTTCCAACTGTTGCGTGACGGTCAGTTCCGGCTGGCAGTAGTCAGGGTTGAAAGTCTGGTTGTTGCAGTAGGTGCAGCCTCCGGTACCTTTCAGTCCGTCGCGGTTGGGGCAGGTGAAGCCCGCATTGATGGCTATCTTCTGAACCTTCACGGAGAAATGCTTTTTCAGAAATTCTCCGAAGTCGTAGTAGGGTTTCTGTTCTTCCATAGGCTTAAAAACGGCTGGAACGGTTGATGAGCAGCATGTCGAACAGCACCATTGCCGCCATTGCCTCTACAATGGGTACGGCACGTGGCAGCACGCACGGGTCGTGGCGGCCTTTGGCGTGCAGGGTGGTTTCGTTGCCGCAGTCGTCGATGGTTGCCACATCTTTCAGTAGGGTGGCTACCGGCTTGAAGGCAACATGGAAATAGATGTCCTCGCCGTTGGAAATGCCTCCCTGTATGCCGCCGGAGTGGTTGGAAGCGGTGGTCACTTTTCCGTTGTCCGTGCGGAACGCGTCGTTCATTTCGCTTCCACGACGGCCTACACCGGCAAATCCCATTCCGTATTCAAACCCTTTTGCGGCGTTGATGCTCATCATTGCATAGGCAAGGCGTGCGTGGAGCTTGTCGAATACGGGTTCGCCCAGCCCGACGGGAACGCCTTTCACGACGCAGGTCACTACGCCGCCTATGGTGTCGCCTTCACTTCTGACTTGGTCGATGAGCGCATACATCTGTGCCGCTTTTTCCGGGTCGGGACAGCGCACGTCGTTCGTTTCAATCAGTTCCGGATTGTAGCGCGTGTAGTCGTTGTCGAGAGCTATGTCGCCCACTTGTGAGGTATAGGCGTAAATCTTTATGCCGGCTTGCTCCAATGCCTGACGGGCAAATGCTCCGGCTACGACACGGGCTATCGTTTCGCGTGCCGACGAGCGTCCTCCTCCGCGATGGTCGCGGATTCCGTATTTGGTCGTATAAGTGTAGTCGGCATGCGACGGGCGGAACGTGTGGCGGATGTTTTCGTAATCCGACGAGTGCTGGTTCTCGTTTTCCACGATGAAGCCTATCGATGTGCCGGTTGTCACGCCTTCAAACAGTCCGGACAGCACGCGCACACGGTCGTTTTCCTTGCGCGGAGTGACGATTTTCGACTGTCCCGGTTTTCGCCGGTCGAGTTCCTTCTGGATTTTTTCCAAATCGATGGCAATGCCCGCCGGCATTCCGTCGATGACACCGCCAATGGCTTCGCCGTGCGATTCGCCGAAGGTGGTAACTGTATAGTGTAGTCCGAATCTGTTCATCGTTGAAAACGTGTTGTAGGTTTTTGTTGTATTAATCTTCCGTAGCAATGTCGGCAACGGTGGCGCGTACATAGTCGACCAACGCCTGCGGATTGATTTTCAGTTGCAGCCCTCTGACACCCGCACTTACATAGATGTATTCGTAGTTCAGGCATGAAGCATGGAAGTAGGTAGGAAATGCCTTTTTCATGCCGATGGGCGAGCAGCCTCCACGGATGTAGCCGGTGGTGGGCAGCAGTTCCTTCATCGGAATCATTTCCGCCTTTTTGTTTCCCGAAACTTTAGCCGCCTTTTTCAAGTCGACTTCCGCATTTCCCGGCACGACACATACGAAATGCTTTGTCTTGTCGCCGTGCAGCACGAGGGTTTTGAACACCTGATGGATGTCCTCGTTCAGTTGGGTGGCTATGTGAGTGGCCGCCAGGTCGTTTTCGTCAACAACGTAGGGTACAAGCTCGTAGGGGATTTTTGCCTTGTCGAGCAGACGTGCCACGTTGGTCTTGTTAATTCCTGCCATAATCAAATTTTCTAATATGCAAAATATATCGTTTTGATAGATAGTCGTTTATTCGTCGAACAACACACAAACCGGTGCCGGAATTTCGATTGTATCCTTTATCGAAAGCGTTCCGTTGCTGTTGATGCAGAACACCTGTATGACGTTGGTGTCGCGGCAGGCGCAGAGCAGATATTTTCCGTTAGGGGTGATGGCAAAGTTGCGCGGATGTGCCGCCGTGTTGCGGTAGGCTATCGGCGAGACAGTCCCGTTTTCGCGGTTTACCTTATAGATGGCAATGCCCTCGTTGCGCAGACGGTTGCTGGCGTAGAGGTAGTTTCCGTCGGGCGAAAGGTGGATGTCCGCACTGCCGCGAGCGCCGACCTTGTCGCATTCTATCGTCTGCACTTCCTTCAGATGAGTACCGTTGACTTCAAAAACAAAGATTTTACCCGACAGTTCCGTTAGCAGATATGCGTAGCGGCCATCTTCGGAGAAGGTGATGTGTCGCGGACCGCTGCCAGCGGGGAGTTGTACGGATTCAACCTGCTGTATCGGCTTTTTCGGGTTGTCGGTAAAGGTGTATACATACAGAAGGTCGTTGCCTAAATCGGCTGCAACGAAGAAAGTGGAGTCCGGGGAGAGCTTTACACAATGGAGGTGTGGTCCGTTTTGACGGGCTTTGTCGGGGGCTTCACCAGTCAATGTGAATTGTTCTGTCTGCACGGCAGGCAGGAGCTTGCCGTTGCTGCCGGTTGGAAGTACGGTGATGCTTCCGCTGCCATAGTTGGCTGTCAGCACATATTTCCCGTTTGTCGCCACATAGCAGGGTGCCGTGCCGTTTACGGTTTCCTGATTGATTTCCTTCAGTTTGCCGCTTTTCTTGTCGAATGAGAATGCCGTAACGGCGTCTGTCGGTTTTCCCGATTCGTTGACGGCATAGAATGTACGTTTGTCGGGCGAAAGTGTCAGAAACGACGGATTGTCGGTTTCTGCTACGTCAAGCAGCATGGATTCTCCCGATGTCTGGTCGAACGAAAGGGAGTAGATGCCTTTGCTTCCGGTGTTGGTATATGTGCCGACAAGCAGGTTTATGATGTCGTTGCCCGCTGTGGCCGTAAGGCACATTCCCGAAGCGAGCAGAGGAAGTATGTATCGTTTCATAAGTTCAATTTTCCGTAAAGGTAATGAATATTTTTGTTTTCTCGCAAAGAAAACAGAAAAGCACCTCCGCGGGAATGTGCGGAAGTGCTTTTCGTTCAAGAGTATGTTCTGTAAAAAACTTTTAGTCGTTCATTGTGAGAAGCAGTTCCTCGTTCGAACGTGTGCGCTCCATGCGGTCCTTGATGAATTCCATCGCTTCGATGGATGTTCTGTCCGAAAGGAAGCGGCGCATAATCCACATGCGGTTGATGGTTTCGCGGTCGAGCAGCAGGTCGTCGCGGCGAGTGCTGGAGGCGATGATGTCGACAGCCGGGAAGATGCGTTTGTTCGAAAGTTTGCGGTCGAGCTGAAGCTCCATGTTGCCCGTACCCTTGAACTCTTCGAAAATCACTTCGTCCATCTTAGAGCCTGTTTCCGTCAGTGCCGTAGCGATAATGGTAAGGCTACCGCCGTTTTCGATATTACGGGCTGCACCGAAGAAGCGTTTCGGCTTTTGGAGGGCATTGGCATCGACACCACCCGTAAGAATCTTGCCGGATGCCGGCGAAACGGTGTTGTAGGCACGTGCCAGACGAGTGATGGAGTCGAGAAGGATAACAACGTCGTGTCCGCATTCCACCATGCGTTTTGCCTTTTCAAGCACAAGACCGGCAATTTTCACATGGCGTTCAGCCGGTTCGTCGAACGTAGAGGCAATCACTTCCGCCTTTACGCTGCGTGCCATGTCGGTCACTTCTTCCGGACGCTCGTCGATGAGCAGAATAATCATATAGGTTTCCGGATGGTTTTCCGAAATGACGTTGGCAATGTCCTTCAGCAATACTGTCTTACCTGTTTTTGGAGGTGCGACGATAAGTCCGCGCTGGCCTTTTCCGATAGGGGAGAACATGTCGACGATACGGGTTGAGATATTTGAATTGCGTCCGCTGCCCAGGTTGAATTTTTCGTCAGGGAAAAGCGGTGTCTGGTGTTCGAACGGCACACGGTCGCGAACGTATTCAGTCGAGCGTCCGTTGATAGACTCTACGCTGCATAGCGGGAAGAATTTCTCGCCTTCTTTCGGCGGACGGATAGGACCTTCCACCACGTCGCCCGTTTTCAGGCCGTTTTGCTTGATTTGCTGTTGTGAAACGTAGATGTCGTCGGGTGAAGGCAGATAGTTGTAGTCGGAAGAACGGAGGAATCCGTAGCCGTCGGGCATTATTTCCAGAACGCCGGTGCCTTTGACGATGCCTTCGAAATCATAGAGCGGCATAGGCGGTTCCTGCGGTTGGGGTTGCTGGCGCTGGTTGTTATTGTTGTTGGCGTTGTTGCGCTGGCGGCGGTTGTTCTTTTGATTTCTTTGGTTGTTGTTGTGAGGCTGTTGAGGTTGAGCCTGCGGTTGTGGCTGTGTCTGTTCAGCCGGTTGCTCTGCCGGTTTTGCCTCGGCTGTGTCGGTGCCGGAAGCTGCTTGCGCTTCCTGTGCCTGGCGTTGGCTGCGCGGAACGAATTTCTGTCCGCCGCTGAATGGGAAGAATGAGCTTAGGGAAACATCCTTGCGTTTCGGCAATTCTACCTTTGGTTGTTGCGGTTCAGCCGGCTGGGCCGCTGTTTCCGTTTTTTCTTCCTGTTGTGCCGGCGCATTGGTCTCTTCCTTGGCTTGTGCCGGTTCAGCTGTAGCTTGCGGTTCGTTGTTTTCCGGTGCCTGTTGTTCGGCAGTCGGTTGTTCTGCTACTTTGCTGTCTTCTTTTTTTGCCTCCGCTTTTTTCTTTGTTGACTTTTTATCGGCGGTCGGCTTCTTTTCTTCTACAGTCGGCTTTTCTGTTTCCTGTTCTGCCGGTTTTGCTTTTGATGCCGATTTGGCCGCGGTTTTCTTTGCTGTCTTTTTCGGGGCTGGTGCTTTTTCTTCTGCTTTGACTTCTTCTGTAGCCGGAACCGTTTCTTTTGCTGCCTTTTTGTTTTCAGAAGTTTTAGTAGCTTTTGTCTTTTTCGTTTTCTTTTCAGTATTAGATGCGGACTTCTGGGCAGCCTGGATAGCTTGCTGGTCAAGAATCTTGAAGATAAGTTCTTCTCCTTGAATGTTGTCGGTAATGCCTAACGAATTCGCCACTTCATTCAAAGCGGGAAGATCCATTTGTTGTAGATCTGAGAGTTTGTACATATAGATATTAATATTCGTTGCAAGAAGCAAACATCTACAAATGATGATGTGGATGTTGCTGATAGTGTAAAATTTCGATTAAAATTTAGAGTAGAATAACAGATGCCGTATTGGAAAAAGGAATCTGAGGCATCCATTTGATGCGACAAAGATAGTGATTTAATTTAATGTTGCAAAAAATGCGCCTGGAATTTTTCTATTCTCCGTATTGTTCCAGATATGCCTCGCAGGCTTCGCATAGCTCGTCGTACCATTCTTTTCCGAAACGGCGGATGAGCGGTTCTTTCAGGAACTGGTAGAGCCGGATGTTTTCTTTCCGTCCCAATGCTTCGGCTGCCTTGCAGATTTTCCAGCGGTGATAGTTGACAGCCGTGAATGTCGGGTATTCAGTCAGACGAACCGGATAGAGGTGGCAGGAAATGGGCTTATAATAGTCGATACGGCCTTCGCGATAGGCTTTTTCAATGGCACAGTAGCACATGCCGTTGTTGCCGTAGCAGGTGAATACGCAGTTTTTGCCGTCGACGATAGACGTGACAAGGTCGCCTTCTTCGTCAATGTAGCCTACGCCCTGCTGTTTGATGACTTCTTGAGCCTGGGGCAGCAGGTCGTTCCAGATTTCCGGAAGTATTTCCTTTATTTTTTCATATTCCTGTTTGCTGATGGGCGCGCCGGCATCGCCTTCGATGCAGCATTCGCCAAGACATTTGTCGAGGTTGCAGCAAAAAAACTGTTCGATAAGGTCAAGGCTGACCAAAGCTTCGCCTATTTGTAGCATAGTTTCTTCGTATGATTCTTCCACTGGGAATTTTGATAGTATTTGAGATTCTTGTTGCAAATTTATGCAAAAAAATCGGGAGAAAAGCGGAGTTTGCTGATTTTGGTATGAAAATATTTCACTTTGGCAGATAAAGTGTAGAAAAAGTCAAATAAATTAGTAGAAAAGTCCGAAAAATATATTTGACTCTGGAAAATATATTTATTGATATTAATTTTGTAGCGTGAAGATTGTTTGTGTAATAATTTGTTAATAGATTATATTAGTTTGTTTTAAATGTTTTAGGTTAAAAATCAATTGAGATGAGAAAAATTTTTATTCTGATTATCTTTATCCCATTGGTTGTTTTAGCGTTCACGAACAGAGAAAAGACTCAATCGCCAGAGTATCTGCGCAGCAAGTTGGAGTCTATCCCTGATTCTGTGTTCCAGAATGTTAAACAAGAGGATTTGTTGCTTGATGAAGTTTATGTGAAATTGGCGCGTGATGGATGGAGCGCCGATGAAATCAAGAGAATTATGGGTGACTACATCAGCCGCAACCGTTCAAAGGTGCGCGGTTCGTTGGAGTATGGACGATATGCCAAGCAATGGCTGCCGACATATGGATATATGCCGGGAGGCGACACGCTGTATCAGTTCATGGACACTACCTATACGGCTGAACTTTTCAAGGCTGCTGTAAGAATGGCGCCGCGTTCTGCCGATGTACCTTATAATAATTATCTGTTGACGGAGGACTATTCTCCGGCACCTCGCAAGGCCGGTCAACGCCAGCCGGGCATTTTCCGCGCATCGAAGCCGAAACCTTCGTCGGGCCGTATCCACTGGATTCAGGTGCATCCTGAAGACCCGGACAAGATTATGGTTATTCCCGACGGTTCGGGCATTTACCGTACGGACGACTGCGGACGCACTTGGGACTTGATTACAGACCGTATTCCAGACCGTGAGTTCCGCAACTATGCTACGCACTCGGCTATTCCGGTTGACCCTGACAATTGGGACCATATCTATGCTTTTATGGGCGGTACGGGAAATCCTGTTTACCGTACAATTGACGGCGGACAAACCTGGACACGTGTGGCCGGAGCCACTCATAAGGGTTTCAAGCGCGGTCATGCTTTCCGTGATGCCGACGGCAATCTGAAATTTATCGGTGCGGTGCAGCGTTCCGGCAGCAGCTACTGGTCCAGCGACTTGTGGATAAGCGAAGACACCTGCCGTACGTGGACTCGTGTGAATGTGCCAGACTCTCTGCTCGACAACCGTGCGGAAAGTACTGTGCGCGGACTTTGGTTCCAGGAGTCGGTGTTCCATCCTACGGACAGAAACAAGATTTTCTTCCCGACATCGAAGAGCATTATGTACTTTGACGACGGAGCGAAAAGCGAAGTTGTCAACGGTGTGCGTCAATATACAATCAAGAAGTTGCACTTCAAGGTGTTCAATCAGGACAGCACTGAGCTTCGTTGCGAAGGTGTGAACTTCCCGTTCGAGGCTACATCGCAGGCGTTCTTGAATATCAATCCGAACAATCCTAACGAAATGTGGTTTGCTTCGGCTTCAAGAAATGTAAGCTATAACAATAAGACTGCTCTCTACCGTTCACGCGACGGCGGCAAGACATGGATTACTCTCCATGAACCTTATGCGGGTATCGGTTCCGGTACAATTTTCGGAAACGAGGCTCCTTGGGGCTGGCTGGGCGGTTTCGGTGTAAACTACATCGATTCGAATTGGATTTACGGATGTTCGATGAGTTCTGCAATCAGTAGCGATGGCGGAAAGAACTTTAATGAATATGTGTGGGGTAACAGAATGACCTCCTTGCAGGATGACGGCAATTATTATTCGGTTTCAAATGCCCGTCACAATGCTGATAACCATTGTATTATTTCCCATAAGTCCGGCCGTGTGTTCCGTGGTTCGGATGCGGGACTTTTGATGCGCGACAAGGCGGTGAAGAACAATGAGTGGATTAATATCAGCGGTGATATGGGACAACAGCTGTTCTATAGCATCAAAACCAATGAATTTGGCGACCAGCTCATTCTTGGCAATACGCAGGATGTCGACGTTCAAACCTATTTTGACGGCCGTTGGGGTACATGGCGCGGATATGAAGGCAGCTTTTCCATAATTGGCCCTTATGGTAACACTTGCTATTATCCATCGGGCGGTGGTGGCATTTCCGGTCTTGATTACGGAAGCTGGGCTTCGGGCTTTACTGCTGCGGATGTATGCACCGGAAACTGGTATGTGCGTCAAGATAGAAAACTGTTTATTGTTGAAGATTTCGGCCGTTCGGCACGTCAGGTTGACGTCAAGGGACGATATGTAAATATGTATACGTTGTCGCGTGATGCGCGTGACAATGGTAAATCAACATTGTGGACAGGAACAGGATACAATATCCTGAATTATTCGAAAGACAATGGCAATACTTTCTCGGAGGATATTTTCCTTCCGGGAGTTTCGGAAATACAGGCAATTGCCGCAGTTCCGGACAACAGTAATATCTTGTATGTCGTTCATAAAAAGAACAACCGCAGTTATGTGACTAAGTGGGATGTTTCTACACTGACACAGTTGGCGGATTTGACATACAATTTGCCTTGGATGAACACTGTCAATGACCTGGTATTGCACGAAGGTAGCGGTGACATTTACTTGCGAAACAAAAATACTGGTATTTATTTGCTTGAAAATGGCTCACAGGAATGGCATTTTTGGATGCAGGGCTACAATGCCTCAAAAACAGGCGCCATGTCGTTGAACTACACTACTCAGGAAATGGTTATTGCTGACTATGGCCGTGGTGTGTATATTGCTGACCTTGAAAATCCGAGCGACCGTTACTTTGACAACGGATTCGCTTTGAAGGAGATTTCTAACGTCGACGGACGCCGTACGATTGGAATTGATACGCAATGGACTATTCCTTTGTACTATTATTATGAATGGACTGTAAACGGAAAAGTTGTAAATAATCCGTACCAGTATCTTACATATCCGTTGGCTAAAGGCGACGTAGTAAAGTTGAAGCTTACGTTGCGCGAATCGCCGGATGTTTCAACAGAATCTGCAGAATATACTGTAAAAGAAAGTGCCTCTACTTCTGTTGCGCTGAAAGCAGGAAAGGCATTGTATTCTAACGGAAAAGGCCGTGTGGATTTAGGCTATGTAGACTATTTCTTCAATGACTTCACGATTGACTTGTGGGTGAAGCCGATGACAAACGGTACAATCCTTGCCAATCGTCAGAAAACGCCTGAACGTGAAGTAAAGGGCTGGTGGCTGGGACTCGAAAACGGTTCGTTGAAGTTCCGTGTTTCTCCGGCAACCGTGTTCAACCGTCCTACTTATGAAGCTGATTTCGTACAGCAGTCAACATTGGACGGCGGTGCTCTGACTATGGGCGAATGGTCGCATATCGCTGTGACGGAAACACGTAACGGTACTATTGCAATATATGTCAACGGTGTGAAGCGTGGTGAACAGCAGCGTATCCGTCCGGAATTCTCGTTGAACAACAGTCTGTATCTGTCATTGTTTGCCGATGCTTACGAATGGCAGGAACTGGAAGGTGCTGTCGACGAACTGAAGATTTGGAATTATGCGCTTTCTGAAGATGAGGTAAGAAAGGCGGCATATTCACATAAGACAGACAATGTAAATGGTCTGGTATATTACAATGGATTCAACAATGGTTCGCTGGCTGCCGATAAGGAGCAGTTTACAGCTGTAGAGCCTAAAATCCGTACTCGTGCGGAAGTATCCTATGTCGATATGCCGATTTCTGTAGGTGCTACTTATGCAACGTCAGCTACTGTCAGCGGTTCTACATCGTTTGTCGACGGAGACCAGACATTGCTTACACTTGAGCCGGGTGAAGGGGTTTCTTCTGCGGTGAAGATGTGGGTGTACGGATATACAGACCGTAATTGGCTTGAAATCAGTCCGTCGAACCTTGATGCAGAAAAGTATATTCTTCAACCGATGGCATTCCAGATTAAATCATATAATGGAGTCGTAGGTGAGAATGATTTGTATACCATCTCTATACCGGCTGCAGATGTTGATGCCGGAAAGGTTTACCGTCTGTACAAGGCTCCGGCCAACAAAATGCCTAATTACTGGCAGGAAGTCGGCGACATGGTTTACGATGCAGAGAACAAGGTGCTGAAAATGGAGAATGTTGCTTTGCACGGGCTTTTGGGTTCACGTTTGATTATTGCACATTTGGAACGTGGTATCGAAGTAAAGGTCAAGGGCGTGAGCAGCATGGGAGCTGTGGAATTGTACGACGAAGAGCCTGTCAGCTTTGAATTGGATGCCCAATTGATGGGAACCGAACCGGAACCGACAGGAAGCTATGCGATTAAGACTGACCATCAGTTCGCTAAACCTCTGGGTGATTTGTCGTTCGTCAAAGGTTCTGCATCGACACAACTCCGAATCAATCCGTTCGGCTTCGGTGAGTTTGGCACAGAACAGGTTGTAAATATTACAGGTGAAGACGACCGTTTGATTGCCTATCCGTTGAAGGTTGTCAACAAGATTACGACTAAAACTATTGGCGACGGTCTTGTTCTCGACAAAGGTGGCGCATATCTGGGCACAGCATCAATTTACCAGCCGTTGAATCAGAGCAACACTGTTACGCTGATGGGATGGGTGAGAATGGACAGTGCTAACGTGCTGACAGGCAACAAGCCTTTGATTTTCTTCCGTAGCGGCTCTGTCGGAGCAACAGGTATCCACCTGAGCAACGGACAGATGCGTTGTCACTGGAACGAAGAGTCGTGGAGTTGGAACAACGCTACGTCGCTGAAGGTAACCCAAGCGGATTTGGGACGTTGGATTCATTTCGCTTTGGTTGTCAGCCCGACAGCTGTGGATTACTATATGAATGGTATGCGTTACCGTACGCAGCGTAATATGTCGAAAACTCGTATCAATACAGAATTGATGCTTGGACAGGACCTGAGCGGTGACAAATGGTTTAAGGGTGCCTTTGACCAGGTGGCTGTTTGGAACCGTTCGTTGTCGCAGGAGGAAGTGATTTATTATATGCAGCACGGTGTGCGTCTTGATGATGAGGCTTTGCTTGCGTATGGAAATATGGAATCCTATGATGATCAGGGCTATCTTGTGGAAGCCAAGAGTGGTGAGCGTGTAAGAATTGTTGGAAATGTCGAATACCGTCATTCTACAATGCTGCCGTTCAAGCCTATTTCGGTGGAAACACATACGGCTGCGACTGCTGACAGCAAGGTCATGCTTATCACGCATAATGGAATTTCTTTGATCGGTACATTTAGCGTATTCGACAAGTATCCTTACAATTATGCTGATTATTCACGGTCTGGTGAAATGCCTTTGTCGCAAAGCAGCTATACATTCATTTCGACTGTCCGTAAGACATATACCGACAGCGATATGTTTAAATTTGCCTTCAAGCATGAAAATGTGAAGACGGGTGAAAACTATACGTTGAAAATTCGTCCGTTAGGTTCTCAAAGCGTGTTTGCTGACAATTATACGGCAACGGCTGAGGCCGACGGTACCGTTACATTCACGGTTCCAGCTAAGAGTGTGCCGGAAGCAATGGAGATGATGATTATGGAGCAACTTTCTGGTGATATTCCTCCGGTAAAGGCCGAAGTGTCGCTCGTTGATGCTGACCGTGATCCGAAGGCTTATATTCTGTACGATGCATACGACAATATTATACTGAATGTGAAGAAGGTATCGTCGGGTTCTGCCGACAATGATATTCTTGCAACAGTGAGCGAAACGGAATATGCTTCGATTTCCGACAGTATCATTTCTCCGTCTACAGGAACTTCTACTATTGTTGTGAAGATTGACAAGGAGAAGATAAACAAGTTTGCATGGAATCCTGTGACGGTTGTCTTGCAGGGTGCTGAAGCGGAACCGTTCCGACTCAATGTAGCTCTTGAACCTCGCGTGAACCTGTCGCTTGAAGACGGCGGTAACGAATATGTAGCTACTGACCGCGTGGTGACTCTTCCTGTGAAAGTGGAAGTTGTGCAAGGTGTAATGCCGGAAAATGTCGAATTGGAAACGATAGCCGACATTTCTACCGGATTGAATACCGACGGTGCTTATCTGTTCTCGAACAGTAAGGTTCAGGTAACGGGCTTGGAATTTGCGAATGCGGCCAATTCAACGGACGACGGATGGAATCTTGTCGGCAATCCGTATGCGGCCAATATCAATTTGACCAAGGAACAGAATGTTTCGTTCAACAGCGACGATATGGTTAAATTCATGTATCAATATGATCCGGATATGAATGCATATCTTGCCTACGACATGACAATCTATGACGCAGAACAGCATGTACGTCCGTTCTCACCGTTCTTTGTACAGGCTCTCCATTCTTCGGCAGAGATGACAATCACACCGGTGGCGAAGTCGACGAGCATCAACCGTAAAGTGTACTCGTTTGATATGGCAGAAGAGCAGAATGCAGTCTACGTATCACTGTATGCAAACGGAAAAGTGGCCGACCGCATGAAGATTGTGTTCGATGATGAGGCAAGCGAAATGTTTGTGCAGAACGAAGATGCTATCAAGATGTTCAGCATCAACGACAATGCAAACGAGATATATACGAAAGTGTATAAGCACAACTTGTCCATCAATACGATGCCCGATGAGAAGTGTGACATTCCTGTAGGATTGCGCTTGTCGGACGGTGGCGATTTCCGTGTGGAAGTTGACCGTATCACCGGACACCTTTCTGGCAGCTTGAGCCTTGTAGATTCAGAATTTGGCTTCAGCGAAGAAATGGTGGAAGGCATGGGCTACGATTTCAATGTCATGGCCGGTGGTGAACTGGAAACCCGTTTGATGATTCGTTATGACAAGAAATCAAGCGGTGTCGACAAGGAGGAAAAAGACGGTTACCCGGTTTGGGCTAAAGACGGCTATTGCCATGTGTCCCGACTTAAGGGTGACGCTATGATTCGGATTTTTGATACGGCCGGTCGCCTGATGGTGTCAGAACGTACTAAGGAACCGACATACAGTACACCGTTGCCTGACGGCGTGTTTGTCGTGAAGATTGTAGAGAATGGAAAAGAATTTGTTGCTAAAATTTTGGTGAAATAATTATGAAAAAAACATATAGCTTATTGATGATGTTGGGTTTGTGTGCGGCGTCAGCGTCGGCACAGACTTTGGACCTGCTTGGAGTGTATTCCACTCCAGGCGGCGAAACTCTGAAGGCGGTAATTGACGCCGGCGAAAAGGAAGTGGAGTCTGTCAAGACTGTTTCTTTCAATATGCAGAATGGCGGGAAACCTGAGGAACTTCAGTCCTATGACATTTTCGAAGGAAAATATGTGACAGCCGATGTGGTTTCTGCTCCGGGTGTTGAGTATGCCTATCGTATGGTGGTAAACTTTACGGACGGAACAAACATTGTTTCTGACTGTGTCGAGGTTTCGGGCGAAACTTTCAAATGGCTGGGTGATTTGGAATGGATCAGCTATTCTTCCGGCTATTTGAGCCCGGTAGTGGACCGCGGTATTGAAAACAACAATGTGATTGTCAACGGACAGACTTATTATAAGCAAGTTGGTAATCATGCTGCCGGTTATCTTGAGTACAAGCTTGACAGTCCTTATACACGTTTTGTCAGCCGTTTTGGTACGATTGATGCCAACAGCTATGGCGATTTGCGTTTTAAATTCCTGGCTGACGGCGTTGTGAAGCATGAGCAGGTGGTATTTGCCAAAACGAATCCTTCGATTGGTTCAAATCCATGTATCTACGATGTTGACATCTCGCTGGAGGGAGTGCAGACATTACGTTTTAATTTTGAAATCTACGACAGCAACAACTGGGGAGATCATGGGCATTTGTTGTTGGCTCGTCTTTACTTGCCGCAGGAAATGGATGAACGTGAGTCGCAGACCGTTGCTTTTGCAACACAAGGCGGAACAGTTCCTCCTGGTGTGACTTCTATGGAGTTAAAAGCAACAGCCTCATCGGGATTGCCAGTTTATTATCATGTTGTGAAAGGCGATGCCGAAATTGTAGATGGAAATCGTTTGGTCTTTCTTAACAATGCATTTGGAGAGGTTGTTGTAGAAGCTGTTCAGTTTGGCGATGAAACTTATGCTTGTGCTGTTGGAACATTGGTGTTGAATGTCGATTTAAAACCATTGATTACAGTGTTGGGTAATCAGGTTTCAACGACAGGCAACGATTATCTTTACGTTTATGTGGATGCGAAAAATCGTTCGGTTTCATCAGTCAAAATGCAATTGTATAGCAATCCGGATCAAATGGTGAGTGCCGGTGAGCTTGATATGGCAAATTTTGCCTCAGATCCGACTTTTTCAGAACCTCAAGTTTTGATTATTCCGAGATCGATGTTGCTGAGTGAGTGCTATACGTTTACAGCGGAGTTTTCCGATGGTCAGGAGCCGGCTTCTATTAGTACCGGTTATTTTGACGGAACGGCAGAGATTGTTTATGTTTCTGATACGAAATACTATAAACTCTCATCGAATTACAACAACTCTGTGAGTACGGATATTTCTGTGGGCGGTGAAACGTTGAATCTTGCAGGGAAAGTTTATCCAAAAGGTCTTGGTGTACATGCAACAGGAACTGCTACTATAACTCTTCCACAGGGTGTGTTCAATCGATTTGTGACAACTGTCGGAAAGCAGAACGGCCGATGGGGAAATATTGCCTATGTTTTAAAACGAAATGGAGAGCAGATTGCCAGCACTGGAAGTATTTCAGCTTCAAGTCCGGTCAAGTGGGACTTTCCGTTGGCTTCAGATGTATATGAGCTGACAATCAACATAGAAGAAGGTGGTGACGGCAACGGTGCCGACCACGGAACTATGGGGGGAACTCGTTTGTATTACACTCCGAAGGAGCGCAAGGCACAAACGATTGCTTGGCTTGATTCTAAGCCGGTACTTGCCTATAAGCCGACTGATGTTAAACTGACAGCAAGAGCCAGCTCTGGTCTGCCGGTAGGCTATCGTGTGATTGAAGGTAATGAATGGGCTGAAATCAGAGAAGGAGGTATTTTGCACATCCATACAGTTCCAGAAGGTATTACAACTTTAAAGGTGGAAGCATTCCAGCCGGGTGATAAGGATTGGGCAATAGCACCGTTGAAAATCTGTACGTTTACCGTAAGCAATGGATTTGTCGTTGAGCGTGACGAGACGTTGAAACTTAACGGCGGTGACGTGCTTGACGAACTGACAATTTATGCTGATGCCTATTCTTCCGGTCAGGTTTTGGTGGAAGACGGTGTTGTAACTGTCAAGAATCTTATCTTGAAATATACATTTCGTCCGTCGGAATATACATATGTGAGCTTCCCGTCCAGCATGAACCTTGCGCAGGTCAGCAATTTTGAAGAACTCGGTTTTGCCTATAGTCCGGAAGGGTTGGGCAAGTCCTACACTATTTATGAGTACGACACTCGAATGCATGCAGCTGACCCGACTGCTTTCAATTGGAAAGCTTTGTCGGAGCCAAAAGTACAGGGCGGTAAAGGTTATGTGTTCCGCTTGAACGGAGGACTGGCTGACGATGTGGAGGTAACATTTACGGTTGACAATGCAAATCTTGAATTTGAAAATTCGATTGACCTGTTGAACCTGACACTTGATTTCGGTACAACTGAACCGGGTATCCGTCAGGCTGTTTATGTACGTCCGAAGAATGTCAATGGAAACACGTTGCGCATTGATGTGGATTACAAGCCGAGCGACTTGTCGGCTCTTCCAATCAATCATGAACGAGCCTTGGCAGATGCCCGCGTGACTTATGTTCCGGGATTTGCAGGTATTCGTCTGACGTTGCCTGACAACACTCCTGCTAAACTGGCCATCTACGATGCCAGTGGAGAAAAGTTGGTGAAGGCTGTCAGATATGTTTCTCCGATGATGATTGACATCCGGGATTTGAAAGCCGGAAACTATCAGATGATTGTTTCTTATGGTAATGCGATTGGAGTGAAGACATTTGTTAAACCCAATATAAAGTAGAGAACAAAGAATTTAATTATTATAAATAATGAATTTTCGAAAGATTTCTGCATTGGCTGTTGGTTTGTGGTGCGTTACGGCATCTGCAAATTTGACAGCCAATGTCGATTCAACTGTTTTCCGGACAAAGAGTCTGGAGGAGGTGGTCATTACGGCCAACCGCGACAATTTGAAGAAAATCTATTCTGTTCAGCAGGTATTGACCTTGCCGAGTAATTATGTCAGCTTTGCAAATGCTCAGAATATGAGTGATTTGTTGCTGGGTTCGGGTGGCGTTGCAGTGCAGAAAAGCCAGCAGGGAGGCGGAAGTCCTATTCTCCGCGGTTTTGAGGCTTCTCGAGTATTGCTCGTTGTGGACGGGGTGAGAATGAACAACTTGATTTACCGGAGTGGACACTTGCAGAATTCCATTACAGTCGATCAGTTTGTTATGGATAAGGTGGAAGTGCTCAACGGTTCTTCATCGTTGGAATACGGGTCAGATGCTTTGGGCGGTACGATTGTGTTCAGTACCAAGGATCCAATGCTGGGCACTGAAAACTCCGATGTTATGGGAGGAAATGCCGTATTGCGTTATGGCTCGGTAAACAACGAGGGAACCTCGCATTTCGACTTCAACTACGGTACGGAGAAATTTGCTTCGTTCACGTCGCTGACCTATAGCCATTTCGGCGACTTGAAAAGCGGTGACAACCGGAACCCTTTCTTGCCAAAGGACGATGCCTATATTGTGCGCAACGGCTACGTGGAGGTCGCCCCTGACGGAAATGACCGCTATGTGGTCAATCCGGATGTCAACAAGCAGGTAGGATCGGGATATATGCAGTATGACCTGTTGCAGAAATTCCTGTTTCAGCCTCGGAAAGGGGAGAAGCATCTGTTGAATTTCCAATTGTCAAACACTCCCGATTTTAACCGTTACGACCGTCTTACTGAAACGAAAGTTTCCAATGGAGAAGTTCTCCCGAAGTCTGCGGAATGGTATTATGGTCCACAATTCCGTTTGATGGCGTCTTACAGTTATAAGGCGACTAACCGTTGGGGTGCAGACAATACAAATCTGACGGTAGCCTACCAGAAGGTGAAAGAAAGCCGTCACAACCGTGATTTCGGCAGCCTTTGGCTTAATAACCGTTGGGAAAATGTAGATATCCTTACGCTCAACAGCGACTGGATAAAGCGTTATGGCGACAGCCATAAGCTGCATTTGGGCGTGGACGGAACATTGAGTTTCCTCAATTCTACGGCAAATCTGGAAAATGTCTCCAACGGAGAAACAGATGTAAATACGACGCGCTATCCTGACGGTGACAACCGCATGCACACCGTAGAAGGTTTCGCAATGCACTCATGGGAAATTACTCCCAATCTGCGCATGAACGAAGGTTTGCGTTTGGGATATGCTCACGTATATTCCAGCACTGCCGATATTGAAGCGTTTCCGTTTTTTGACGGAGGTGATATGCGTCGTGACAATCTGACCTACAGTCTTGCCTGGGGATTGAATTATCTTCCGGCACGTACATGGAAAATTGCGACATCGCTTGCCACGGCCTATCGTGTGCCCAATATCGACAACACTTCAAAAGTGTTCGATTCCAAAACCAGTACGGTAACTATTCCGAACCCTGATTTGAAGCCGGAAAAGACTGTTTCGCTCGATGTGAACATTACGAAGCACATCAGTGATATTTTTGTGTGGGAGAATGTGTTTTTTGCCACTTATTACTTTGATGCCATTACGGTAGGAAAAGGAACGTTCAAAGGGGAGAACACGATGATTTACGACGGTCAGGAATGTGCCGTCTACACCAATGTCAACAGCAACAGGGCTTTCCTTTGGGGATATTCGATGTCATTGACTGCCAAGCCTACGCAGAATATAGAATTGGGCGGTACGTTCAACTATACGTATGGCCGGCTTTTAAGTGATTCAAAAGGTCCGCTCGACCATATTCCGCCGATTTTTGGCAAAGTGGGCATTGCCTACCTTACCGACAACGGACGCGGACGGGTGGATTTCTACACGCTCTATAACGGCAAAAAGTCGAAGGACAGCTATAATCTTGAAGGGGAGGACAATATCAAGTATGCAACGGTGAATGGTGAAGACGGCGAAGGAATGCCGGCGTGGTTCACATTGAACATTAAGGGTAGCTACAGTCTGAACAAAGTGTTGACTCTTCAGGCCGGGGTGGAAAACCTGTTGGACACGCAATACCGTTGTTTCGCTTCGGGTATCAATGCGCCCGGTCGTAATATTTACGCTGCTCTTCGATTGAAATTCTAAAGCCGACGAAGAAAATTGGTAGGTTAAAATTAACTTAAAAACATGTTGTCAAACATGCTAAATTCATGTTTGTCGGATGTTACGGCTTTTTTAAAAAAACCGTACCTTTGCACCCGAAAAAAGCAACCAATTGTTCTATCTTAATTTTTACAACCAATGAGTATTTTTATAGTAGCCGTTTTCATTATCGGGTATGCGGGAATCGCATTCGAGAGTGGACTCAAAATCAACAAAGCCGCGATTGCGCTTTTGATGTGTGTAATTTGTTGGGTGCTCTACATGTTCGGGAGTGCCGATTACGTTGAAATGTTTCATGGAGAGGCGTTCCGTAGTTTTCTGGCGGAATTTCATTCCAACGACATGACGGCGGCCGTACGCCAGTTTGTAGGCGAAAACATTTTGCTGTCACATCTTGGCGATACTTGCGAAATCTTGTTCTTTTTGATGGGCGCTATGGCCATTGTTGAGGTGGTTGACGCTAATGGCGGATTCAACTTCGTTCGCGACCGCCTTGCTACGACTCATAAACGTAAATTATTGTGGCGCATTGTCTTGATGACATTCCTGCTTTCGTCCGTTCTTGACAACCTCACGACAAGTATTGTCATGATCATGGTGTTGCGAAAACTTGTTGCCGTACGGGAGGACCGTCTGATTTATTCGGCCATGGTGATTCTTGCCGCCAATGCGGGTGGAGCGTTCTCGCCGATAGGCGACGTGACAACTATCATGCTTTGGATAAAGGGTAACATTACTTCCATAGGTGTGATTAAAGAGATGTTCCTGCCTTCAATCATTTCCGTGGCAGTTCCGGCTCTGCTGCTCCAGACCAAATTGAAAGGGCAGCTTGAAACCGTAGCGGGGACAGAAACGGTAACCGAAGTGGCATTCTCGCGTTTGGAGAGAAATATTGTTTTCTGGGTAGGTGTAGGAGGTTTGATTTTTGTGCCAATCTTCCGCACAGTGACCGGTCTTCCTCCATTCATGGGCATTTTGCTTATCTTGGGTATTCTGTGGGCCGTTACAGAAATATTCCTCAGCAATAACCGCCATGCAAAGGAACTGAAAAAACAGCGTGTTTCGAAATTGCTTTCACGCATTGACTTGTCGACGATTTTGTTTTTCCTTGGAATTTTGATGGCTGTTGCGGCATTGCAGGAAATCGGCGTATTGTCGGCATTCGGCTCATGGTTGGAAAAAGTTTCCAATGGTGACGCCTATTTGGTGACCGGCGTTGTCGGAATCGTTTCTTCAATTGTCGACAATGTTCCATTGGTGGCAGGCTGTATGGGTATGTACGACATTGCTCCGATGGGCACGACTGATCCCGTTTTGATGAATTTCGTTCAGGACGGTACGTTCTGGCTGTTGTTGGCCTACTGTGCCGGAGTCGGTGGCAGTATGCTGATTATCGGTAGCGCTGCCGGTGTGGTCGTAATGGGCTTGGAAAAAATCACATTCGGCTGGTATATGAAACATATTACTTGGGTGGCATTCATCGGCTATCTTGCAGGTATATTCTGCTACTGGCTTGAAAAATTACTGTTGTTCTGATAGCACGGTGATATATTAGGAATTAAAATCAGCCGCGGCTGCATTCCCGGAAAGGAGGCAGCCGCGGCTGTTGTTTTTGTATAGTCTGTTAGTTGATTCTGTTCAGTATGCGTTCGCCGGCCAGGAACTGGCGGATGTTTTCGGCGGCAATTTGGATCAGTCGGCTTCTGGCTTCTTTTGTTGCCCAGGCAATGTGGGGCGTGACGTAGCAGTTGCGTGCCGAAAGCAGCGGATTGTCGGCTGCTGGTGGCTCGGTAGAAAGAACATCTACACCGGCGGCTGCAATCGTTCCGTTATTGAGTGCTTCCGCCAAATCCGCTTCGTTGACGAGCGGTCCGCGTCCGGTATTGATAAGGATGGCTGTCTTTTTCATCCTGTTCAGAGTTTCGCGGTTGATAAAGTGACGAGTGTTGTCGGTAAGAGGGCAGTGCAGGCTAAGAACGTCAGCATCCGTCAGCAGACGGTCAAGCGGAGTCGGCTCAATGCCTTTCGGGAGCGATTCAGGTGTCTTGGAGGTGAGCGCTTTTACCTTCATGCCGAAGGCAAGGGCTATTTTTGCAGTTGCCATACCGGTGTTTCCCAGTCCGACGATACCCATCGTTTTTCCGGCAAGTTCCATTATTGGGGTGTTGCAATAGCAGAAATCTGCACATTGCGACCATTTTCCCGCTCTTGCTTCGGCTGCGTATTCCGCAATGTGGTGGGTGATGTTCAGAATGTGGGCGAATACCATTTGTGCAACAGAATCAGTGCTGTATGCAGGAATGTTGGTGACAACGATGCCGCGTTCGGTAGCCGCTTTCAGGTCCACTACGTTATAGCCGGTAGCCAATACGCCGATATATTTCAGTTTCGGCAGTTGTCCGATTTCTTTCAGTCCGAGCACCACTTTGTTGGTAAGAACGATATCTGCATCTCCGGCACGTTCTGCCAACTGTTCCGGGGTTGTTCGGTCGTAAACGGCGCATTCGCCGAGTTTGCCGATTTCATCCCAGCTCAGGTCGCCGGGGTTTGACGTGAATCCGTCGAGTATACATATTTTAGCCATAGAAATAACTGAATGTTTTTATCAAATTAGTTTTTCCCAAAGTTACGAAAAGGAGTGCGGAGTGGCAAACGAAAACGCAGTTTTCATGTCAGGCTGTTCCGGAAATATGAAAGTTGGAAAAATAAAAGACGACCGGCAGTTCTTCAATTGCCGGTCGTCCTTATGTTTAGTTTCTAATCTATTAGAATTTGTATGCTGCGCACAGTGAGAAATAAGCGTCATCCCACTCGTCGACATATTGATATTTGAGTTCCATGCCGACTGCCCAGTGTGAGTTAATGTCATAGGCAAATCCAGCTCCGATGTTCATACCGATGTGGTTGTAGTCATGAGCGTGGAAGTAAACCAAGCCAAGAACTGGATACAGACTGAAGTTTTTAGGCAGTTCAAAACGGTAGCGGAAATCCAGGTCTGTAGTGAGCATGTTTCCGTCGTTGAAGTAGAAGTTTAATGACGGAGCAATTTCAAAGTTTTTAGGAAGTTCGAAAGTGACACCTAAGCCGAGTCCGAAATCATGGCGCAAGTTTGCTTTCATGTCCAGGGATCTTACCCCTCCTGCATTAGCTGCGAAAGCAGAAATGCTTAAAATGACCAACAAAAGAATTTTTTTCATAGTCGCTAAATTTTAATTGAATAGTTATAATTGCCTTAAAATTTTGTTATTTGTCAAAATATTCTTGGCTATTGTTATCAAAGGTATAGTTTTTTTGTCAAATAAACTATAGATTGTTGATAAAAATATAAAAAATTATATTGTTTTTTGTTTACTGTATAGAGGTGTTTGAACGGCAATGTCAGGTTAGAAAATTGTTTTTTTACTTGTTGCAGCTCTTGTCTTTATTTAAATTTGTAGAAAAAATAAAGGTATGGAAATAACTCTTGATGATATACAGAAATGGCAACCGGAGAGTGAAATTGAGAATTCGACGGATGAGTATTATTTGATGTTGGCACAATATGTCGACAAAATGTGGAAAAGCATGGGCGTTTTTCCCGAAATTGATGAAGATATTCGAAAAGGCGTTATTGTGGCACTTGTGTCATACTATCAGGATGTCGTAGCCGATTTTGGCATATGGCGTTCGTTTGTGCAGTTTTGTCGTAAAGAATATCAGAAGCCGTTGCCTTTCTATGATGAGCCGGAAAATTATGTGGATTTTGAACTGAATCTTGAAGATTTGCAGTTTGTCATCTGGTACTCTTTAGAGTCGCAGTTGGGATTTCAAGGTTTGGTGTCGCCTTTCGACAGCGATTTGTTGCGGCTGGCGCGGCAGGTGTTCAAATTGTTTGATTTCCTTTATGCCGATGCTCCTGCGCCGGAAAAGTTCAGGGAATTTTCGGAGGTCGACCTTGACGACCGTGAACAGGTGGCCGATATATTCCGTTTGTCGGGATGGCTGTTCTGGAACAGTTATTTCCTTCGTCCGACGAGCAAATTCACATATGAGCCGGAAGTGTCGGAGGACGATGAACTGAGCATAGCGGAAACGTTGACCGACGAGAAACGCCTGCGCACGACTTTTGAAAAACCGACCGGTCCGCTTGCTCTCTATGTGGAGGAATGGATGCGGCTGATGATAGACAACCGTCTTCCAAAAGAAAAGGCAAAGACGGCAGGACAGAACCATAAGTATTTTGATGCTCTGACACGGGCCACAGGCGGTAAGAATATCGCATTCTGCGACAGTTATGAGGCGCTTGAAAAGTTCTTGAGTGAAAAAATGGAGTGGGGTGTCAGTGAAGGTGGACATTTGCCTCAGATGAAGGATTTCGGCGATTTTGTTCTTTTTGCCGACCCTGAAAAGGGCCTGATTGTGGCGCACGACATTGCTGCCTTTATCCAGCATCCTGACAATCCGCTGTATAACGGCGAAATTGCCCGACGGGAAGCACATCGGCTGGTGATGGAACAGGGCGTTTGTCCGATAGATTTGCTGAAGTATCTGTTTGCTCACGGAATGCTTCCGGATGCGGCCTATCCAACAGGTGCAAAAGGCGGGGCGCTGATGCAGTCCGACTGGGATTTCTTTGCCCGGTTGTATCTGCAGGATTATTATCGTGCAGATTAAACTTTTTATCGTCTTGTTTGTCATATAGTTAAATTGCTTATGCTTTTAATCAAATATGTTATGGATAACAAGAAATGGTATGTATCGTCGGCTATTATAGCCGTAGGTATTATGGTATTGGGATTTTTTATTAAAAGTGGTATTGCCGGTTTTACGGAAAATTCCCGAGTGGTGACAGTAAAAGGTCTTGCCGAAAAGGAGGTGAAGGCCGACAAGGTTATCTGGCCGATTGTGTTCAAGGAGCTTGGCAATGACTTGCCGTCGCTCTACAACAGTGTCAATGCCAAAAACAAGGTAGTGGTCGACATGCTGACGGGCAAGGGTATTGAAATGTCGGAAATAACGACAAGTGTCGATGTGACAGACTTGGAGGCTGATTCTTACACGGCCGAACGTTCGCCTTACCGTTACCGTATTTCTTCTATCGTGACAGTCAATACAAAGAAAGTGGATACGGTGCTGGAATTGTTGAAAGAACAGACTACACTCATTCAGAAAGGTGTGCCGGTGACGTTCAGCAACTACAGCTATCCGAGCATCCAGTTTGAATACACGGGTTTGAACGACATCAAGCCGGAGATGATAAAGGAAGCCACGCAAAATGCGCGTAAGGCTGCAGAGCAGTTTGCGAATGATTCGGAAAGCAAACTTGGAAAAATCAAGACGGCTAATCAGGGGCAGTTCTCCATCTCTGACCGTGACCAGAATACGCCCTACATCAAGAATGTGCGGGTGGTGACGACAATACAGTATATGCTGGAGGATTAACACTGCTTTTAAACATAAAAAATAGGAGGCACGGCATTTTGCCGTGCCTTTTCTATTGTTTAATTTTGCCCGGAAATTCGAGTGCTATGGAAACAGAAAAAGAAAAGGCGGCCGCCGGCAAACTCTACGACGCGAACAACGACATCACGTTGCAGCGGGAAATGTACGAAACCCGCTGCCGGCTGTATTCATTCAACCAGCTTCCGCCTTGGGAAAAGGAGAAACGGGAGCAGGCGTTGAGAGAACTGATTCATGTCGGAGCCAACGCTACGGTGCTTTCACCGTTTCATTGCGATTACGGCTACAACATTGAAATAGGCGACAATTTCTTTTCAAACGTGAACCTCGTGATTCTCGACGGCGCAAAAGTGAAAATCGGGAATAACGTGTTCATTGCCCCGAATGTGGGTATTTATACGGCGGGCCATCCGTTGGACGTGGAGCAGCGCAACAGCGGGCTGGAATATGCCTATCCGATAACGATTGGCAATAATGTCTGGATTGGCGCCGGAGTTTCCATTCTTCCCGGTGTGACGATTGGCGACAACACCGTTGTCGGAGCGGGAAGTGTCGTGAACCGCAGTTTGCCGTCAGGAGTCCTTGCTGTCGGCAATCCCTGTCGGGTTATAAGAAAAATTACAGAACAAGAATAGGAGAATAGAGTTGTGGATAAAATAAAAGGTATATTGTTTGCCGCGTTGTCGTCATCGACTTTCGGTCTGGCTCCTTTTTTCACTATTTCATTGATTATGGCCGGCTACTCGACATTCGAGGCGTTGTCCTACCGTTGGGGAGTGGCTTCCCTGTTTCTGTTTTTGGTGGGAGTGTTCAGCGGTGTCAAGTTCCGGATGTCATGGCGCGATTTTCGGACGGTGTTTTGTCTGAGTCTGTTTCGTGCCACCACATCCTTTTCGCTGGTCGTTGCCTACCAGAACATAGCAAGCGGAGTGGCTTCCGTTATCCACTTCATGTATCCTCTGGCTGTGGCTCTCACGATGATGTTCGTGTTCAAGGAGCCGAAGTCGAAAACCATTATTTCGGCCATTGTCATATCGATTATAGGCGCTGTGTTCCTGTCAACCGGAAATATTGAATCGTCGGGAGGCGGTGATACCGTATTGGGCATCGTGATGTCGACAATTTCTGTCTTTTCATACGCCGGATATATCGTGGGCGTGCGGCGTACACGTGCCGTCAATATTCCGTCCGTTCCACTGACTTGCTCCGTTATGGGTATCGGGGCCGTATTGTTTATTATCGGCGGATTTTTCACCGGCGGTATACGCATTGAAACCGACCCGCATATTTGGCTTTACATTGCCGGACTGGGACTTGTGGCAACCGCCATTTCGAACATTTCACTGGTGCAGGGCATAAAGCTGGCCGGTCCGACTTTGGCTTCCATTATGGGGGCCATGGAGCCGCTTACGGCTGTGGTTATCGGTATATTCGTATTTGGCGAAACATTCTCATGGCATACGGCAGTCGGAATTGTTCTTATTCTTTTTGCCGTGTTGCTTGTCATATTGAAGCAGCAAAAGAAATAACGTTGAAGACTGGATTTTCCTATGCTATTTGTGCTTGATTATTCTTGGGAACAGTTTGCGGAAACGCACCATTTGAGTGGTGATTTTGCCGCCGGCAATAACCATTGTCACTGCCAACAGAATAAGCAGAATGCCGAGGGCTATGCGTCCGTTCATCGTTTCATTGAAAAGTGTGACACCGAAGAATACGGCCGTGACAGGCTCGAGTGCCCCCAATATGGCAGTGGGAGTTGAGCCGATATATTGTGCGGCAATGGTGGTACAGAGGAATGAGATGGCAGTGGGGAAAAGGGCGAGAGCAAAAAGATTGACCCAGTGCTGCCAGCGGAAGGGCACCATCAGATCCGTGCAGAATCTTGTACCGACAATAAATACGAGAAGTCCGAATGAAATGACATAGAACGTGAGCTTTACAGTGGCCACGTTGCGGAGTATCGGACGGTTGACACCAACAATATAGATGGCATACGACAGTGCCGAGCCCATGACAAGCGCCATGCCGGTCATGTTAAGGGGATCGCCACCGTCTTCGCTTTGGTAGAGGAGCGATATGCCTAACAGGGCAAGCATTGTGCAGAGTATGGTCTGCACGGTGAGTTTCTCTTTAAATCCTATTGCCATGATGAGTGCCACCATGATTGGATAGACGAACAGAATGCTCGATGCTATGCCGGCTGCCATGTATTTGTAGCTGACAAACAGCATCAGTGACGAAAGTGCCGCCAAAATACCCATAATGGCCGTTGCGCCGAGTTCTTTCCGCTGGATACGGAAATTACGTCCGCGGCTGACAATCATAATGCCGAGAATGGGAATTGAAAACAAATAACGGAAGAAAAGAACGGAGTAGGGGTCCATCCCGTCCTGATAGAGGGGGAGGGTGAACAGAGGGTTCATTCCGTAGGTTGCCGCCGCAATGGCTCCAAGCATATAGCCTTTCGTTTTAGTGCTCATAGTCGTCAGAGATAGAAAAATGAAAATTTCCGGCAAAGGTATAAAAATCTTTGCTGCCCGTCAAAAAAACGGGGCTGCTTCTGATTGGTTTCAGAGGCAGCCCCGAGGTTTATTTTCTGGACCGAAAACTATTTCAGTTCTTTGGCGATAGCGTCGGCAATGCGTTGCATTTCTTCTGCCGGCAGCGACATTTTCGGTTTGTTGAAATACATGTCCTTTTCCTCGATGATTGGAATGAGGTGGATATGTGCGTGCGGCACTTCCAAACCGATGACTGTCACACCGATACGCTTGCATTCAATGGCTTTCTCCATTGCTTTTGCCACGCGGCGTGCAAAAAGGTTGAGTGAAATGAAGTCCTCTTCCGAAAGATTGAAAATATAGTCGTTTTCAGTTTTCGGCACTACGAGAACGTGTCCTTTGTTCACCGGGCTGATGTCGAGAAAAGCAAAGTTCTTTTCGTCTTCGCCCACTTTGTAGCAGGGAATTTCGCCTGCGATGATTTTACTGAAAATAGTAGCCATAGCTGTATGTAGAATTAAATCTCGATTTTCACGATTTCAAAAGTCATCACTCCTTGCGGAACCTTGATTTCAGCCACCTCGCCTACTTTCTTGCCAAGCAAGCCTTTTGCAATCGGCGTGCTGGAAGCAATTTTCATTTCCTTGAGGTTGGCTTCAGAGTCGGCAACGATAGTATATTTCATTGTGGCACCGTTCTTAGTGTTTTTGATAGTAACGGTGTTCATGATTTGTACTTCATCTGTGTTCAATTTACCCTCGTCAATGATGCGTGCGTTGGCAAGCATGTCCTTGAGTTGGGAAATCTTCATTTCGAGCATACCTTGTGCTTCTTTAGCTGCGTCGTACTCTGAATTTTCAGAAAGGTCGCCCTTGTCGCGTGCTTCGGCGATAGCTGCAGATATTTTGGGTCGCTCTACGCTTTCAAGGTATGCGATTTCTTTCATTTTCTTGTCGTACCCTTCTTTGGTCATATAAGTTATAGCCATAGTTGGAATAAAAATTTGGTTTTAAAAAGTTAGTAAAAAGAAAAAGAATCTCCATCACCGGATGATCGAGACCCCTCTTCGCTTTTTTGAATATGTTGATATTGCAAAGGTATGGATTATATTTATGAAAAGCAAATAAAATGTTGAAAATTTGTATTTTGCATAATTTAAGACTGCCTTTGCAACAAATTCCGGAAATTGCAGTTCATAAGAATATGATAACGATTAAACGTGCTACGGCTGACGACTGGACCACGGTCCGCAAGGTGGCGGAAACAGCCTTCCCCGCCACTTATTCCGACATCTTGTCGGAACGTCAGATTGACTATATGATGGAATGGATGTACTCTGCCGAGAGTCTTGTCCGGCAGATGGAGGAAGGCCATGTTTTTTATATCGCTTACGATGGCGATGGTGTTCCTGTTGGCTATGTTTCGATACAGCCGGAGGGGAAAAATGTCTATCATCTGCAGAAGCTTTATGTGCTGCCCGAACGGCAGGGTGAGGGAATCGGACGGCAGTTGTTTTCCACGGCAGTGACAGAGGTGAAGCGCATGTGTCCGGAAGCCCGTCGCATGCAGTTGAATGTCAACCGCCAGAACAAGGCTTATGACTTTTACTGCCGCATGGGTATGCGGAAAGTGGATGAAGGTGATTTCTCGATAGGCGGAGGCTTCTACATGAATGACTATATCATGGGATTGGACTTGTAGCGTTTTTTTACGTATAAACCTTAATAAAAACGAGGCTTTTTCAGTAAAAGTATTATCTTTGCATTAGACAAATAGAATGCTATGTCAGAAGTCAAGAAATCGGATAGTGTGGTAATCATTCCCACATACAACGAAAAAGAAAACATTAGAGACATTATCGCTGCGGTGTTCGCATTGCCGCACCAGTTTGATGTTCTGATTATCGACGACAATTCGCCCGACGGAACGGCGGCAATCGTCAAGGAACTCCAGAAAGAAAATCCGGGCAGACTGCATTTGCTCGAACGCAAAGGCAAGCTGGGCTTGGGTACGGCCTATATTACGGGCTTCAAATGGAGCGTGGAACAGAAATATGACTTCATTATTGAGATGGATGCCGACTTTTCGCATCCGCCCAAGAAACTGATAGAGCTGCGTGAAGCCTGCCTGAATGGGGCGGACGTGGCCATCGGTTCCCGCTACATCTCGGGCGTGAATGTGGTCAACTGGCCGATGGGGCGTGTGCTGATGTCCTATTATGCTTCGGCCTATGTGCGCATCGTCACCGGCTTGCCGGTCCGCGACACGACTGCCGGTTTTGTTTGCTACCGCCGCAGGGTGCTGGAGACGATGGAACTCGACAAGATTCAGTTCAAGGGGTATGCTTTCCAGATTGAAATGAAGTTTACGGCCTACAAGATGGGCTTCAAGATTGTGGAAGTGCCTATCGTGTTTGTCAACCGTGTGCTGGGTACGAGCAAGATGAATTCCAGCATATTCGGTGAGGCTGTCTTCGGTGTCATCAAGCTGAAGGTGGGCAGTTGGTTCCGAAAATATCCGAAGCCATAGCAGAAACAGTAACTAAGAATTGCATTATTTTTTATGTCAAGAAAAATTTTGTATAACGGCGAGCTAGTCAATGAAGGAAGTTCATGGACCGGCTACGTTGTTATTGATGGGAATACAATTGAGAAGGTAGGCAAGGGTGCGCCTACAGTTGAGTTGCTTGCAGGGTGCGACGAACGCATTGATGTTGACGGCGCCTGGATTTTTCCGGGTGTCATCGACGATCAGGTGCATTTCCGTGACCCGGGACTGACCCACAAGGCGGACATCGAAACGGAGTCGGCCGCAGCTGTTGCAGGCGGTGTCACCTCCTTTATGGACATGCCGAACACACAGCCTCCGACTACCACCATCGACGCCTTGCAGGCCAAATGGCAGCGGGCTTCGGAAGTGTCGCTTGCCAATTACGGTTTTTTCATCGGGGCGACGAACGACAACCTGAACACATTGCTCAGCATCGACTATACGTTTACCCCCGGCGTGAAGCTCTTTTTGGGTGCTTCGACCGGAAATATGCTGGTGAACGACAAAAACACGCTGAAAGGTATCTTCTCGGAAGTGCCGGCCTTGATTGCCATCCATTCGGAGGACGAAATGCTGATACGCCGCAACCGTGATTTCTATGTCAGTAAGTTTGGCGAAGACCTTCCGATTCAGTACCACCAGTTGATTCGCAGCACGGAAGTGTGCTACAAGTCGACGGCACGGGCGGTGGAAATGGCGCATAAATACAACACGCGCCTGCACGTGCTGCACCTTTCTACGGCGCGTGAACTGGAACTTTTCGGCAACGAACCGTTGAACGAGAAGCGCATCACGGCAGAAGTGTGCGTCCACCATCTGTGGTTCACCGACAGTGATTATGAAAAATACGGCAACCTTATCAAATGGAATCCTGCTGTCAAGACCTGGGACGACCGTGCGGCTTTGCGCAACGGCTTGAATCAGGGCTATATCGACATTGTGGCTACCGACCATGCTCCACATCTGCTGTCGGAAAAGCAGGGAAGCTGCCTGAAGGCCGCATCCGGCGGACCGCTGGTACAGCATTCGCTGTTGGCAATGTTGGAAATGGCGAAGCAGAATGTGTTTACGGTAGAGACGGTGGTGGACAAGATGTGCCATGCGCCGGCCGATTTGTATCACATCAACCGCCGCGGCTACCTGCGTGCCGGATATTTTGCCGACCTGGTGGTGGTTGACCGTAATGTGCCGTACACCGTCCGTGCAGAAAACATTCTGTCGAAATGCGGATGGTCGCCGTTTGAAGGATATACGTTCCACAATTCCGTCCGTCAGACTTACGTGAACGGAAATCTAGTTTACGACCAGGGTACGGTAATCCGTGGAACAAACGGCCGTCAGTTAAGATTTAATAATTAAGAAACTATTCGGAATACAGAAAAAGACAGTTTATGAAAACAGACAACATGACAGGTTTGACCGACCGGGAAGTTCTGGAAAGTCGGGAAAAGCATGGGGTGAATATTCTGACACCGCCGGAAAAGGCTTCCGTGTGGTCGCAGTTCCTTGAAAAATTCAACGACCCTTTGATAAAAATTCTGCTCGTAGCCTTGTGCCTTTCTGTGGGCATCGCCAGCTATGAAGCGTTCGGGCTCGGCGAGGGTATGCACGCCTTTTTTGAGCCGATTGGCATTCTGATTGCCATCCTGCTGGCTACGGTCATCAGCTTTGCGCTGGAGCTGAACGCCAACAAGAAATTCGAAATGCTGAATCAGGTGAACGACGATATTCCTGTGACCGTGATGCGCAACGGCAACATGACACAGGTGCCGCGTAAGGACATTGTGGTGGGCGATATCGTCATGCTTGAAACCGGAAACGAGGTGCCGGCCGACGGTACGCTGCTCGAAACCGTCTCGTTGAGCATCAACGAAAGTACGCTGACGGGCGAGCCGGTCATCAAGAAAACCCATATCCCCGAAGAATTCAGCAAGGATGCCACTTATCCGTCGAACAAGGCGATGCGTGGCACCACGGTGACTGAAGGTCACGGCGTGATGCGCGTTGAGGCTGTGGGCGACGCTACGGAATACGGAAAGGTGTATGTGGCTGCACAGATTGACAACGGGGTGAAAACGCCGCTCACGTTGCAGTTTGAACGCCTCGGACGACTGGTTTCGTATGCAAGCTACACCATCGGTGCGCTGATTCTTATCGGCCGTATGCTGATTTACGACTACAGCGTGGCTTTCGATGCCATTCATTTTATCGACTATACGCTGACCACCATCATGCTTGCCGTTACGCTGGTGGTTGTGTCCGTTCCGGAAGGCTTGCCGATGAGCGTAACGTTGAGCCTTGCCTTGAGCATGCGCCGCATGCTTGCCACCAACAACCTTGTGCGCAAGATGCACGCCTGCGAAACAATGGGTGCGACTACGGTCATCTGTACGGACAAGACGGGTACGCTGACACAGAACCAGATGCGCATTTATCAGACTCAGTTCAGCGAACTGGGCGAATCGCAACTGCTGGGCGACGACACTACCGGCAAGACAATTGCCGAAGCCATCGCGGTCAATTCGACTGCCTTCCTCGACCATAGCGGCGAAAAGGCTACCGTGTTGGGTAATCCTACCGAGGGCGCGTTGCTTCTGTGGATGGACGAACAGAAAATCGACTATATGCCGTTGCGCGAAGGTGCGAAGGTAGTGGAACAGCTTCCGTTCTCCACCATGCGCAAGTATATGGCTACGGTTGTCGACAGTCCGGTGCAGGGCAAACGTGTGCTGTATGTGAAGGGTGCGCCTGAAATTGTCATGGAAATGTGCCGTAACTTCAAGAACGGCGTGACAAAAGAAGGCTTGAAAGAGCAGTTGCTCGCCTATCAGCAGAAGGCCATGCGTACGCTGGGCTTTGCCTATCAGGTGGTCGACGGCAAGGCGATTGCCGACGACAAGGTGGTGGCCGACAACTTGACATTCATGGGCATTGTGGCAATTTCCGACCCGGTGCGTGCCGATGTGCCTGATGCCATTAAGGAAAGCTTGAATGCCGGTATTAAGATTAAGATTGTGACGGGCGACACTCCGGGTACAGCCAAGGAAATCGGCCGTCAGATCGGATTGTGGAACGATGTCGTTGACACTGACGAAAACCATATTTCAGGGCCTGATTTTGCAGCCCTTTCCGATGAGGATGCTGCTAAGGCCGCTTTGAAGATAAAAATCATGTCGCGTGCACGTCCAACCGACAAGTCGCGCCTCGTTTCCTTGCTTCAGCAGCAGGGAGAAGTGGTGGCTGTGACGGGCGACGGTACGAACGACGCTCCGGCATTGAATGCTGCGCAGGTCGGACTGTCGATGGGCGACGGTACTTCGGTAGCGAAGGAAGCGAGCGACATCACGATTATGGACAACTCGTTTGCGAGCATCACGCGTGCCGTGATGTGGGGACGTTCACTCTATCAGAATATCCAGCGGTTTATCCTCTTCCAGCTTACGGTGAACCTCGTGGCATGTATGATTGTGCTGATTGGTGCGTTTACCGGTCAGGACTCTCCGCTGACGGTGACACAGATGCTGTGGGTGAACCTGATTATGGACACATTTGCTGCCCTCTCGCTGGCATCGTTGCCGCCGAGCATGGAGGTGATGAAGAACAAGCCGCGCAAGATGACGGACTTTATTATCAATCGTCCGATGAAATGGTTTATTATCGGTGTGAGTGCCGTGTTCGTGTTCGTGCTTTTCGGCTTCCTCCAGTATTTGAAATACAGCCCGGAAACCGAATTGTCGGCCTTTACGCTCAGTGAGTTCTTTGCCAACTATTTCAAGTTTGACCCGGTTCACGCTTCGGTATCGCCTTACGATTTAACGGTGTTCTTCACGTTCTTCGTGTTCCTCCAGTTCTGGAACCTGTTTAACGCCAAATCCTTCGAAAGCGGACACTCCAGTTTCCAGAAGATTCGTGAAAGCAAGGTGTTCTTTATGACGATACTCGTCATTCTTGTCGGACAGGTGCTTATCGTGACCTTCGGAGGCCAGATGTTCAGCGTAGTGCCTTTGAAATGGCAGGATTGGCTGATACTGTTCGGAGCGTCGTCGGTTGTGTTGTGGTTGGGTGAGATTGTGCATTTCATCCACCGTTGTACGAATAAATCAAAATAAACGAATGGGACTGTTATACAATCACAAGAATAAAAACGACATGGTTGTCCTGAGCGAGGAAACGCTCGAAAACAACGAAGGGGAGCTCTACACGTTTGAACTGCTCCCCGACGCTGACAACCGCGAAACGGAAGAGGAAGGAAAGGAGGATGCCGATGTCAGGTAAACCGTACATTCCTTTCAATATCGACAACAGCGAGAATTGCTTTAGCAACGATTCTCGCATTTTCTTTGATGAAGAGCTGCATCAGTACACGCTCGACAACGGTGCGTGTCTGACACCTGTCAGCGCGGTGATAAGCCATTTTTTCAAGCCGTTCGACTGCGAATACTGGTCGGCAAAGAAGGCGCGCGACCGCAATGTGGAGCAGGGCCTCGTGAAAGAGGAATGGGATGTGAAAGGTCATGCGGCAAGCGAGGTGGGAACCCATATGCACGCACAGATTGAGAACTTCTTCCTGAAGCGGGAGCAGGAAATGTGCTACGATTTTTCCTATCGTGGACAATATCTTCAGGTGGACGAGGAGTTCGACATCAGCTACGAAATGGCGCAGTTCCGGCGTTTTCTCGACAGCGTGGAGCTGAATCCTTTCCGTGTGGAATGGCGGGTGTTCGACGAGGCGCAGGGCGTGGCAGGAACCATCGACCTTGTGTGCCGCAACGGTGAATGCTTCGACATTTACGACTGGAAGCGCAGCGCGAAGCTGCCCGACACGAACCGCTGGCAGCGGGGTTGGAAAGGCTTGGAACACCTCGAGGATACGTCGTACAACCACTATTGCCTACAGCAGAACCTGTATCGCTACATATTGGAGTACAACTACGGGCTGCGCATCGGGAATATGCACCTTGTGGCATTCCATCCCGACCTGGCGAGCTTTAAGCTGATGCGCGTGCCGCGTATGGACAAAGAGATAGAACACATGCTGATGCACCGGAATGATTGATTCATTTCGGTGTTTCTTTTTTCTGAAAATAGGGGGGAGGTTAGAGGGCAACTCGTAGCGTGTAGTCGCCGATTTTCACGATGAAAATGCCGTGAGTGTTAAGGTTGAGTTCAAACGTTCCCGGCTCGACAACCGCCTGCGAAATGGTTTGTCCGAGAATGGTCAGCACGCGCACCGTAGTCTTTACGGGAGTTTTGATGACGAGTTTTCCGTTCGACGAATAGAGTTCTACGCCGTCGGTGTTTCGTGGGTTGTTGAGGCTTCGCATCTGCTGTTGGGCAGTGGCTTGCTTCCATTCATAGCGGTTTTGGGCCTCTGTCGGTACAGATGCCGCCGCAATAAACAGAACTGCAAGTAAAAGCCATTTTTTCATATTCTCGTCAATAATTTATTTTTCCGATAGAGCCAGCCGTTTCAATGCTCAAATCTTCTACAAAGATACGAGTAATTCAGCGAAATTGTTCACTTGATAGGGGATTTTTCATAATCAGTGCAAACGTTGATACGATTCCATAAATTTTTTAACGTTGCTGCAATATAGGCCTGTGTTTAGTTATGTCTTTACAAACTATAAATATAGTCGTATTGTAATATAATGAAAGGCATGTGTTAGAGATGTAATGCTTGTTTTATGATTGAAATGAGGGTGTGTGAAAACTAAAATGACTACTCCTTAAAGTTACAGATTATAACTATAATATTTAAAAGGGGCCGTATCAAACTCTGCATTGAGTAATGATGTGGCCCTTTTTTAGCCTTTTAGGGTGCTCAAATTTCAAATCATAAGTTCATTTTTTCAAAAAATGAATTTTGACACACCCTCATTATCTGAAGAGCATGTAAAATGAACACATATTGATATTCCCCAAACCTATCAGTTCATAGAATTATTGATAATCTCTTTTATTGGCCGCTTTAATATACTGTTCTTTTGTATTTTTTGCAATTAGTTGTTGGTCAATTTGTTGATTGGAGCCATTAAATTCTTTAAACTCATTGGCCTGTAATTGTCTTTGTTTTTTCAATTTTTCTAGAATTAACGGATTGTCATAATGTTTCATTGATAGAAGTAAATTTTTGTTAAGCATAGCAAAACGTAGTACTTTATTTTTTATGACATTTAAAGCATCGTCAATGAAAGATATATATTGTTTGATATCCAAATCAACAAGTATGTAAGTAAGCATAAATATTCTCATTTCATTTCCATTGGGATTTTGCATTAATTTATGTAACTTTGATTCAAACACACGCACCAAGTTTTGTTGACAGATTGCATCGTAGAAGAAAGTTTCAATGATAATCGGTATGAAATTAGAGACTAAAGTTACTAATTCATCTGCATTGGTAATTTTATCTGAGTCGACTGTTTTAGAATCCTCAACAAGCATAAAGCCAAGATGACAAGAACCATTTAAAATATATTCAAACATTTCATCTGCAAATTCGTGCATATCGCAAGCATTGCTATTTCTATAAACTCTTGCCAAAACAAATATAATACGCTCTACGATTGCTGTATTTATATTTATTTGGTCGTAGAATGGTTTGGGTTTAACTTCGGTTTCATCTATATTTGATATAATTGCAGGTAAATATTCAAATTCGTCCCCTTCGTCATCGGGCATCTCTGCTAATTTACTGATTAGGTTTCCTGTGCATGTAAAATCTGTATTTCTTATGTATAATTGATTAGATAAATGCACGTCCAAATCTTCATAATTAATTGTGTTTGTTACAGGTTCCAAAATTTTTTTAGAACTATTAAAAACCTCGAGTATCGTTTTTTTATCATTTTTACAGAATCCGGCATATAGCTCTAGTTCGTTTCCAAATGAAAGTATATAGTTTTTGAATTCGAGAACATCTTTTTTAAATTGATTGTTTTCTTTCATTCTATAAGCTAGAAAAAATTCAAAAACCCCCTTCAATCGAATAGTGTATTTATTTTCAAATTTCATTATGACCGCCTTGTCTAGCAAATAACGGATTATATCCCAAGAAGAGTCTGTAAATTTTTTGTGACGATTTCTATATTCCTCTGTAAATTTAACTAAATCAGATTCTTCTAAAGCATAATTATTTTTAAGGATTTTTTCGGCCAAAGCTGATAAATAAGATTTCAAATCGTCATAACTGACTTTGTTATCAGGATTGAGAATATAGTTCTTTTTATCTAGTAGTTCATCAACGTATAGTTGTATTAGATCAAAATTGTCATGAATATTATGCTCATCTGTTTTTTCAAATATCCACAAAAATAGAGAAGTCGTCCAGTAATTAAGAGGAATATGCATTTGGGTGAAAATTTGAATTATTTTTTCTTCAACTTTCTTTTTCTTTTCTATTGAAATATTAGGCCAAGATAAAGTAAGTTTATGAACTTCACGATAAGTAATATCATGAATATAATATTTATCAATTGCTTTATCTTGAAAATTAATGAGAAAACATTGCTTTGAAATAGATTCAGCGCAAGTTGCGACAAATCTTGAATGTGGGAATGTTTCAAGTTGTTTGAATAATAATTCAGTAAAATGACTATCGGTGGGATTTAAATCATCAATTAACAACAATAGGGAATATTCATTGAATATGCTTTCACATTTTCTTGTATTTATCTCAAGATAATTACGTAGTTCTTTTTTTAAATCTAATGTCTTAGTTTTATATATCTTATAATCTAAATAATACGGAATAATTTTTCTATTTAGACATTCTTTTATACAATCAATTTGGATCCAACGGAGTAATGATGTTTTGCCTTTTTTATTGTAGCCGAATATAATTGATGACTTACAATCAGAAATAATTTGAGACAGAGAAATTTGCTCTCCCTCTTTTTGTGTTGTAATAATTTCCTGTACGCTTTTATTTTTTATAATTGGGTTGTTAAACAATTTCATAAAGTCTCCAGAATTCCCAGATACAAAGAGTTCATCTGCGATTTGCAAAGTTTGTTCGTATCTTTTTCGCAATAGCTTTCTGAAATTATTTATTTCTTTCTTTTCTTCTGAAACAGGGATAGCAAATGGTTTGGGAGCCAGAGGAACAAATGTTTGATCTACCAATCTAAAACGAAAAATTGAGCCTTCATATGTTCCCTCATCAATTTCAACAATTGAATATCCATATTTTGATTCTTTATCCCAACGATTAATTGATGCAAAAGCTGAAATATGAAGCAAACCAATGTCCGAATCATGATTTGTGGTGATAGAAGCCTTATGATAATGACCTGTAAATAGTATGTGACATTTTTCATTGATTTCATCTTCAATATCTTGAGCAACATAGTCTCGATAATCAGTGATATTATGATGTTGATTGCAAATTACCAAAGTGCATGTCTGAACTTTAGAAAGAGCCTCTTTTATTAGATATACTGGAAATAAAAGATTGCCACGATCTTTTACAGAATCAAAACATCTCCAAGCAGAATTGAAAGACACAATACCAATTTTTGCACCACGCAAATCAAGAATGTTAACACTATATAATGGATTCTCACTCTTTCGATTATAGTAATTCGTGAAAAACTCTTGATAATTTTTAAAGTTCTCTAGACTACATTCAAATTGTTTGGGATCTTGACAAAATGTATCTAAATCTTTTATTGTTGTGAATCTACTTAATTGGTCAGTTACCATAGGCATTTCTTCGCCTCTTTTAAGATCATGATTTCCAGGGGCTATAACAACTCTCGTTTTATCAAGATTTAATGCAGTTAAAAGTGGGGTAAATAAGACTTCTGATGCTTCGTTTAATAGATTGGCATTCGTGGCCTCATATACAAGATCTCCCGAGAATATGATTAAATCAATAATTTCTCTCCTTATATTATCACAGATTTTTTTTACTATTTCTTTATAGTCTTCAGGATGATCCTTTTTATAGTGGAAGTCTGATATATGAAGAATTCTTATCATATTTTAATGTTTTAATTTATTTGCAAATATACGAACTTACAATGGATGTAAATTGTGTTTCTTGTAATATATAAATGATTAACAGTATAATTAATTGTTTAAAGTCAATACCTCTGTTTGCTCGGAATCACCCCACGCACACCTCCTTTGGGATTTTCCACATCCCCTTTATAGCGAGGTATCAAGTGCAAGTGGACATGAAACACCGATTGACCAGCTGCTTCATTCACATTGATGCCAATGTTGTATCCGTCTGGATGAAAACGTTCGTCCACTTTTTGTTTCACATACTGAAGCATTACATTCATTGCTTCTCGCTCATGATTCGTCAAATCGAAGTAGGAAGCTACATGCCTTTTCGGGATTATTAAAGCATGGCCGGGAGATACTGGATAACCATCGTAAAATGCGACACATGTTGCTGTCTCACATATTACTTCGACCTTGCGTGACAGGCGGCAAAAAGGACATTTTTCACCTTCTTTGCGAGGAAGTCTATTAAAATGAGTATATTGGTATAGCTCATAACTGGAATTGCATTCAATGCTTTGAAATGGTAAACATACATTACATTGATAGGTGTATTCCCGATAAATGGCATGGAGTCTGAATCCTTCTTCTTTTAGGTCGCGGCGTACAGCAAAATAGGCAGTGCCTTTTGGCGATAGAAGATTTGAAATATTCATCATTACTTCGGCCTGAGCATACGGTTCCAACACATTCAGCACATATACACAAAATATAGTGTCGAATTTACCTTCTGGATAGTCTGAACGATAATAGTAATCATACCCGGTAATGTCATATCCACGCTGTTTCAACTCGTCTGTATCATATCCGAAACCGCAACCGAAATCAAGAATACGCCCTTTTAATAAGTCATGTTGTAAAAGATAACGGACTGGAACAGATAAGTCTGTGCGTTTAATGGCTGTGAGGTAAGGATGGTTTGTTTTTTCTATTGTCATAATTTTAATATTTCCAAATTTCAAATCCCATATTCAAAGCTATCTGATGCATCGGAGTGAATGTTTGGAAAAAACAATCCAACAAATGCTCTTGGTCCATAGTAATTATTTCTTGCGGTGTATGTCCCAAAGAAAGATAGTCTTCCAATAACTTTTCTTGCTTGCCCTCATTCAGATTGATACGCAAAGCTGCCTGATGAGCTATTGCCAGTTTCGGAAGGTACAGATTCAAATCGGGTAGTTTATTACTTTTTGAACTGTTTACGCTTGGATCAGTTGGCATCAAATTCCAAAGTAGGTCATGGGAGACAAAACTCCAGGGAATGAAGTGGTCCAAATCATACATACGTTCTTCTAATAATTTACCGGTATAGGGACATCGAACTTCCAACCCATGTTTTATTGCGGTATTCCAAAATTTATGTTGGGCAGACAAAGAGTTACGCTCTTCTTGCTTCACTAACTTAGTAGGTATAGCCGGCACATTCGGATTTCTCGTCTGCAAGAAGCCTGCCAATCCCCAATAGGAAAACGCACTCAGAATGTCATAATTTTCTCTCAAGTAGTCCAACCATACAGGGTTCATCTCTATCCATAACGTTCCGTTCAGTTTTTCGAGTTTATAGAGGCAACCATTCTCGAACGATTGGGAGCGGATAACAGTTTGACGGTCAGCGGACGTATCAATCCAAGGACGCAAGAAACGGAAAGGGACATTCATTTGCAGGAAATTCAACTGTTTTCGAACATCCGCTCTTTGGATAAGTTTATGTAACAAATCTGTCAAATCTCTGACTCTGATATTAATGGGAATATTGTATTCCTTTTGCAAAGCCCATATCGCCTCATAAAGGGATTCTGATTTACCGAACGAAAGACGAAAGTAGATTACAGGATACCAGGCATTTGCCACCATCATAATCATTATCTCCCATACATTCATCCTCGTTTTCCCATGCTTTACGCACAAGTCAAGGATGCTGAGAAACCAATAATATTTATAAGTAGCCACGGTTTTGTCGAATATTCGGTTTAGATACCGTGTGCTTAATATAGAAGATTGTGGAATTTGCATGCTTATGTTTTTCATTTACCTTAGATACAAAGGTAATTTTTATTTTTTTGTTCGCCAATTTGAAGCATATAAAAACAGGAGATTTTCAGGCTAAAACGGATATTTCCGTTTGGGATTTTTGGGGAACCAGCCGCGGCGGACGCGTTTCTCTTGTTCGAAAATCTCGCCGATGCCCCACAGGGAGGAGAAGCCGGTTACGCCGAGAATGACGGACCAGAAAAGGTCGTCGATTTTCCACGACAGGAAGCAGCACACAAGGCCGACAATCAGAAATGCCCACCAGATGCGTACTCCGAAATAGTATTCGCCTTTGATGACAAGGGGATGGAACACGCCGATGATGAGAAATGTGCAGAGTCCGATGAGGAGTCCTGCCATGTGGTATGTCGTAAGAAAATCTATCATAATGCTATCAGGTAAGGGTTGACGAATCCTTTGTAGAGCAGTTGTGCCAGGATGTAAAGGATTACGATGTTATATAAATAACGGTTGTTGAGGTGAATTGTTCGCTGATTGCGCGACAATGTGTAGAGCGAAACGGCGATGGACACCAGTAGGAGTATGCTCCAGACGGACCAGTCGGCGAACGGCGGCATGCGGTAGCCGAACATTTCGATGCTGACACCGAAATGCAACGCCACGAACATTCCGGCAAAAATGGCTATCAAGAGGCCGAAAAGGCTGCCGGTGATTCGCCAGGAGATGGTATGGTTGTGAATCTGCGACAGGATGAAGCTGCTGATGACCGACATGTTGAAGAAAATGGCTACGAGCAGCATGACGAGCGACAGACGGTTGAAGGCGAAGAACGTGGGAATGGCAAGCAGGAACAGAATGACGCCAAACTGACGGAAGAAGTTGAGCGACAGGAACTGCCGGCGAATCCACGAAGGGTTGGCCGTAATCCAGAACAGTCCGATGATGATAGGAATGGACCAGGGAAATATTGAAAATACGATGTGGCGGATGAATATTTCAAGTTTGGAATATTCGGACAGGCTTTCCGTCACTTGCTCCACGCCCAGAATGCTTGTGGCAATGGTGGTGTCGTTGGTGATGAACACAATCATGACATAGGCTGCCACGGTGCCGACGGCGATGTTGGCGGTAAGTCGCAGGTATTGCCATATTTTGCGTGACTGCTGCATGAGTAGCAGTATGATGCCCATAATCCACACGGCTACCGGCCCGAGTATTCCCATGAAGATGGAGGTGAACAGCGTGGTGATAATCAGCAGGTAGGTTTTGTTGAGGTTGGGCGATTTTGTCCAATGATATACTGCCGAAAGGGAAAAAATGAAGGGCAGGGCAATGAGCGACACCGTGCTGGCACGATAGGCAAGCGAGCTGACCAGATAGCTGGAAATGAACAGCAGGGCGGCAAGGAACGAATGGCTCAGCTTGTCGCGCCTGTCGCAGAACTGGTAGAGGCCGAGTGTCAGCAGCAGAATGATGACCGCCGACGGCAGGCGTACGGCGAGCGTGTCGGAAATGTCGAGATTGTTGTGGCACACGGACACGATGTAGGCATAGAAATTGGAGAGGAAATCGGCACCCGTATCGGTGAATACGCTGCCTATGCCCAGTTTGGCGAATTTCTCGGCCAGCGTGGAAAGCACTATCTCGTCGGGCTGGAGCGGAACGCGCCCCAACGGCGGGAAAATGATGACTACTGCCGTTACAAGCAGCAGGACGAACAGCGAATCCTTTGCCTTAAACTTTGCCATGTCGGTGCTATTTGAAGGTCACAAAGCGGTTGTAGCAATAGTTGGCGAGGGTGTAGACCACCATACTGAGACACATGACAAGGTTTTCGCCGGGGTTCTTCATCGGAAGCCACGACAGCTCGAAGTTCTGGATGGCGGTGTGGCTGAGCAGATACCAGCTTACGAGCAGCTGGAGTCCGAAGCAAATGAGGAATCCTACGGCAAAGAGAGCAGCTTCCTTCACGATGTTCTTGTTGGTCTTGAATACCCACTGGCGGTTCCAGACAAAGCTGTTGACCACGCCGAGGACATAGCCGGTGACGTTGGCTATAGTGTAGGACAGACCCAGGATGGTGTTGAACAGATAGAACACGACGAGCGTGATGAGCGTGTTACCGACACCTATGATGCCGTATTTCAGAAGCTGTATGGTAGTCTTTTTTGCTTGATTGTTCATTGTTGCGGGTTTTTAGTTTTCATTGTTGCGCAGAACGGGTATCGACCAGTTGTATTTTACGGAAAGCAGGCGGATGGCAATGACGGCGACGGCACAGGAAATCTGCTGCACGGAACCGGAAAATCCGGCAAGCATGGTGAGCCAGTAGACAACGCCGCCGGCTATGCACGCCGTTCCGTAGACGTCCTTGCGGAAAATCAGCGGTTCTTCGTTGATGAGGATGTCGCGGATTACGCCACCCAACGCACCGGTGATGGTGCCCATGAAGATAGCCACCCACATGGGGTAGTCGAACATGAGGGTTTTCTGTATGCCGATGACGACAAACAGACCGAGGCCGATGGTGTCGAAGAAAAAGAACGTGCTGTTGAGTCTGACAAGCTGCTTGCGGAAGAGGATGACGTAGAGCAGCGATATTCCCGTGACGGCGAGATACCAGCCGTTGACCATCCAGAAGGGAGTCGTGTCGAGGAGAATGTCGCGCAGCGTACCGCCGCCGATGGCCGTCACAAGGCCGACGACATAGGCTCCGAACCAGTCGAACTTCTTAGCCGCGGCAAGGCGTATGCCGCTGATGGCAAAGGCGATGGTTCCGACGATTTCGATGATGAGCAATAGGGTGGTCTGCATAGGGGGATTATTTCGTTAGTACAGATGCTTTTGCCGATTTGGCGAAATACTTGCAGTAGGCGGAGATGCCGCACTTTTCGCATTGCGGTTTTCTTGCCGTGCACACGTAGCGGCCGTGAAGAATGAGCCAGTGGTGGGCCTTGGGCAGGAGTTCGGCAGGAAAGTGGCGTACGAGCGTCTTTTCGGTTTCCAGCGGAGTTTTGGAGTTGTTGGTCAGTCCGATGCGGTTGGAAACGCGGAACACGTGGGTGTCGACAGCCATAGCCGCCTTGTTGAAAATGACGGCAAGCATGACATTGGCCGTTTTCCGTCCTACGCCGGGAATTTTCACCAGTTCGTCGAAATCGGAAGGCACTTCGCTGCCGTATTTCTCCACGAGCATGCGGGCGGCTCCGACAAGCGATTTCGACTTGTTGTTGGGAAACGTAACGCTTTTAATGTATTCGAAGATGACTTCCGGAGTGGCGCTTGCCATGGCTTCCGGGGTAGGGTAGTCGTGGAACAGCGGCGGAGTCACGATGTTGACGCGCTTGTCGGTACATTGTGCCGACAGGATGACTGCCACAAGCAGTTGGAACGGATTTTCGTAGTGCAGTTCCGTTTCAGCCACCGGCATGTTTGCCGAGAACCATTCGATAATGCCTTGATATCTTTCCTTTGTTGTCATCTGTGTAGGAATAATAAAGAGAAGATACACGGGGTTTTACGTGGTATCTTCTCTATTTTGATGTTATAGCTGTCTGTAGGAATAATTAGTGAGCCGCTTCAAACTCGTCGAGGAAGCGTACGTCGTTTTCCGAGAACATGCGGAGGTCCTTCACGCGGTATTTCAGGTTGGTGATACGTTCAACACCCATACCGAGTGCGTAGCCTGAATATACCTTGCTGTCGATTCCGCAGGCTTCGAGCACGTTCGGGTCAACCATACCGCAGCCGAGGATTTCTACCCAACCGGTATGTTTGCAGAAATTACAGCCCTTGCCGCCGCAGAGGTGGCAGGAGATATCCATTTCGGCCGACGGTTCAGTGAACGGGAAGTACGACGGACGGAGACGGATTTGAGTTTCCGGTCCGAACATTTCGCGGGCGAAGTAGAGAAGAGTCTGCTTCAAGTCGGCAAACGAGATGTTCTTGTCGATGTAAAGTCCTTCAATCTGATGGAAGAAGCAGTGTGCACGGGCTGAGATTGCCTCGTTGCGGTACACACGTCCCGGGCAGATGATGCGGATAGGCGGCTGTGTGGTCGTCATGACGCGTGACTGTACGGAAGAAGTGTGCGTACGGAGCAATACGTCCGGGTTACGCTGTATGAAGAACGTGTCCTGCATGTCGCGGGCAGGATGGTCGTCGGCAAAATTCAGAGAAGAGAACACGTGCCAGTCGTCTTCAATTTCCGGTCCTTCGGCAATTGTGAAGCCCAGACGTGAGAAAATATCAATGATTTCGTTGCGCACCAAAGAAATCGGGTGGCGCTTGCCGAGCGGAGCCGGAGCGGCAGTACGAGTCAAGTCGATGGTACTGTCTTCGCTTTGGCTGTTTTCAATGGCTTCGCGGAGCGCGTTGATTTTTTCAGTGGCAAGTGTTTTCAGTTCGTTCAGTTTTTGGCCGATTTCTTTCTTCTGTTCGTTTGGAACATTACGGAAATCGTTGAAAAGCGAAGAAACCTCACCTTTCTTGCTGAGATATTTTATGCGCAGAGCTTCAACCTCGTCCTTGGTTGCTGCATTCAGCGCTTCGATTACGCCCTTCAGGCTATTAATTTTCTCTAACATTTCTCTTTATTAATATTTTGAATGCAAAGATAGTGCAAGCCGAGCGAAAAACAAAATGAAACAAAATGAATGTAATTCAAATTTTGTTTCGAAAGGTTTTTCCGAGGCGCAGCCTGTCTTCTATAAAGATAGTGCAAGCCGAGCGAAGAAAAAAGAGCTTGCTCAATTTTTTCATCCGAGGCGCCAGCAATCTTCTGAAAAGATAGTGCAAATCGAAACAAAATCAAATAAGCTTGCTTAATTTGTTTTGTGAGATGCCGCCTATCTTCTGTTTTCAGCTTGTTGTTGGTGTCGTTAGGTTGTATTGCGTTAGCCAGTCTTCCCATAAGGTAGGGGAAGTGGCCGTAGGCCGAAGGGGTATGTAACGTTGTCATTGGCTGAAAAATGTCCGTAGTCGGGATCTGCAAACTTGAAAACTGCGTTTTCATTTGCCTCTGCTCTCGCCTTTCATTATCTTTTCTCTAAAACGTGATTGTCGACATCTGCAAAAAACAGTCTCAGAAAA